>Ga0256826_1002693_pt1 | contig 10762 bp, 10 predicted proteins | sample CV79metaG_FD_185975 | JGI IMG/M metagenome (GOLD analysis project Ga0256826, IMG submission 185975) | Hydrothermal vent microbial communities from East Pacific Rise, Pacific Ocean - CV79 | ecosystem: Environmental > Aquatic > Marine > Hydrothermal vents | place: Pacific Ocean: East Pacific Rise... | reverse complement strand
AGAAGATGAAAATTTAGACCGTCTATATATTGAAGCAAATGGAATTGAGTACAAAGTACAACCCTATAAAAAAGAGGGCTATTATGCTGCACTTATCGCATGGCCATTTAACCAAGAAGACTTCAAAGCAAAAGTAATTGCGACAGACTTAGCAAAAAATCGTCGTACTACAGAGATACCATTTTATATTAAAGGGCATCACTACAGAGTCTCTTGGATACAAGCAAGAGATAAATTCATAGATGGAAAAATAAGTGATTTGGCTTCGAGTGATGCTGAATATTCTGACATTGATGATAAGTTAGATAAATTAAGAGCTGTGAACGAAACTATGCGTTTGAAAAATGAAGCACTTATTCATAAACTGGGTAAAGATATTTCAACTCAGATGCTTGAATCGTGGAAGATACACAAGTTTTATCCACTTAAAAATGGTAAACGTGTTGCAAGTTTTGGTGATGAACGTCACTATTACTATCATAGCAAAAGCAATGAAGTGTCACACTCTTACCATGTAGGGTATGATCTTGCTAGTACACGTATGGCAAATATCAAAACATCAAATGCAGGGCGTGTAGTTTATGCGGCTGAAAATGGTATTTATGGAAATATGCCTATGATTGACCATGGCTTAGGACTTTACAGTTTGTATGGACACTGTTCTCAACTGCTTGTTTCTGAAGGCGATGAGGTACAAAAAGGTGAGGTTATTGCTAAAACGGGTGTATCAGGACTGGCACTTGGCGATCACTTACATTTTGGTCTTTTGGTACAAGGAATAGAAGTAAGACCAGTAGAGTGGTTTGACCAAAGTTGGATACGTAAAAATATAGACAATATCTTTTTACAAGCAGATAAAATTATTTTAGGTAAATAAAATAGTTTTATTTTAAAAAACAAATTCATGTGTTATTTTATGTAAATATGCTATATTTATCTATTATTACTGAAATAAAGGAGAATAAATGCAACAACAAACTATTTCTAAATCTGTTGAAGCCGTAGGTATTGGTCTACATAAAGGTGACCCTATTAAGTTACGTCTTGAACCGTTAAACGAAAATGCTGGTATTGTATTTTATCGTGAAGATTTAGCTGTTAGCATCGAACTTTCTCCTTTTTCAGTAACAGATACACGTATGGCAACAGTGATTGGTTTTGACAATGCAACCATCTCAACCATAGAACACTTTTTATCTGCAGTCTATGCATACGGTATAGACAATTTACGTGTCATTGTAAATGGCAATGAAATGCCTATTATGGATGGCTCGGCTATCGCATTTTGTTATCTATTGGATGAAGCAGGTATTAAAAAACAGAATGCGTCTAAAAAAGTGATACATATCAAGAAACCTATAGAAGTCACTGAGGGTGAAAAGTTTGCACGCCTTTTACCTAGTGACAATGCAATGTTTGACTTTAAAATCCACTTTAACCATCCCGTCATTGGAGAACAAGAAGAGGTATTTCATTTTTCAAGACAAAATTTTGTCAAAGAGATAGCAAGAGCAAGAACATTTGGATTTATAAATGATATTCAAATGCTCCAAGCTCAAGGTTTAGCCAAAGGTGCTTCTTTACAAAACGCTATCGGACTAGATGAAAGCAAAGTACTGAACCCTGAAGGTTTACGTTTTGACAACGAATTTGCACGACATAAAATATTAGATGCAATGGGTGATTTACGTGTACTTGGATACAATATTTTAGGTAAATATGAATCATTTGCAGGAAGTCATGCACTTAATGCAAAACTTACAAGAGCATTACTTGAAAAAGAAGATGCCTATGAAGTGGTAGAAGTCGATGCCTTAGAAAGTAGAACCTTTGCAAAATCCTTTGCATAATACGTATTCCGTTCTTATTATTTCTATTGCATCACCACTTTTGGTGGGTGTCTATAAAAATAACACACTCATCGAAACATTTACTTCCGAAAAAAAGACCTCAGAGATACTTTTGCCTCTGTTACTTAGTATATTTAAAAACTATACGATTTCTAAAATTATCTACACCCGTGGACCAGGTTCTTATATGGCAATAAAGTTAACCTATCTTATGCTTAAGACCATTGAAATTACAAAAAATATACCTTGTTTTGGATGTAGTGGATTTGCCTTAAATGATAATCAACCCATCAAGGCCATTGGAAATCTCTATTTTATCAAGGAAAAAGAGACTATAATTACAAAAAAATATGAACAGCCAGTAAATGCAATATTTGCATTACCTCAAAGTATTCAAGATCTGATACTAGATGAAGAGTCAACCCCTGAGTATATACTGCCAGCTGTTTAAATGGAAGAAGTGAAATATGTTTGTATCTGTACCCGCAACCTCTGCTAATTTAGGACCCGGATTTGACACCTTAGGACTTGCTGTTGATTTAAGAAATGAAATTATTATTAAGCCCTCAAAGTTTTTAACACTCTCTACACATGGAGAAGGGGCGGAGAATCCTAAAATTAAAAAGAACTCATTATTTCTTAGTATTTTTAATGAAAATTATCAGAAATTAACAGGACGTGATGATAACTTTAGATTTGAATTTCACAATCGTATTCCTATTTCACGTGGGCTAGGCTCGTCTTCTGCAGTGATTGTTGCAGCACTTTGTGGTGCCTATGCAGCAGCTGGGAAAAAATACAACAAAAGAGAAATACTCAATTTAGCATTACGTTATGAACCGCATCCAGACAATATTGCACCAGCAGTGATGGGTGGTTTTAATGTGGCATGTGTTGAAGGCGATAGAGTCTATAGTAAAAAAAGACGTATGCCAGACTATTTAAAAGCCGTTGTAGTTGTGCCAAATCGCACTATATCTACAGCAAAATCAAGAACCATACTTCCTAAAATGTATCGTAAAGATGAAACTGTTTATTCACTTTCTCGTTCTTCTTATATGACGGCACTTTTTATGTCAGAATCTTGGGATTTATTACGTATTGCAGCAAAAGATAAATTGCACCAAGCAAGACGTATGAAAATGATTCCCGAATTATTTGATGTCCAAAAACTTGCACTAAGACATGGGGCATTGATGTCCACGCTCTCAGGATCAGGCTCAACATTTTTCAACCTTGCTTATGATAAAGATGCAGACAAAATGGCTAAAGCATTACAAGCACGTTTCCCTCATTTTCGTGTTTTTACATTGGCTTTAGATAACAATGGTGTAATCACTAAAAATTAAGCGACAGACTTAATCTCTTTTTAGATATAATACCCGATGAAAAAATCACAGCCAACACGCATGTGTATCGCTTGCCGTAGTCGACACCCTCAAAATACTTTGATAAGATTAAAGTTATTAGGTCAGGATGTTACCGCATATGATGGTTTAGGTAGAAGTTTTTACCTTTGTGAACAATGTATTCAAAATGAAAAAAAAGTCAAAGGCTTAGTGAAGCGTTTTAAGCAAGATACGGAACAATTCACTAAGCTTTTAAAGGAGTTAATCAATAATGGATAAAGTTAAAATCCAAGATATAGCAGCAGAAGCTAGTTTGTCAAATGCTGAGTTAGTGGAAAAGGCTAAAGAGTTAGGCTTTGATGTTAAAGCAGGAAGTAGTACTATAAGCATGGAAAATGCGGGGATACTTGTAGATTATGCAATCTCAGGAACACTTCCTTCGTCATTTAATAAGCCTGGTACAAAAAAGAAAATTACTGTCGTAAAAAAGAAAGTAACTAAAGTAGTTGCTGAATCTCCAAAAGAGACAGTTGAATCAGAAGAAAATACAACAACAGAAACGACAGAAGAGAGTACTACTGAAAAAGTAATACCAGCGACTGAAGAAGTGGTTGTAGAAACAGTAACAGAAGAAACTTCAGTAGAAAAAGAAGAAGCACCTGTTGAAAAAGAACCTGAACCTGAGCCAGCTCCAGCACCTAAAAAGCGTAAAGGTATTTCTGTTGTAAGTAAAAAACAAGATGCTGATGCTAAAGATGCTGCAGCAGAAGTAAAACCAGTGAGAAGAGTACTTTCTCGTGGTGGAATAAAAATTGTACGTAAAGCAAAGCCTGCACCAGTAAGAGCAGGTACAAGAATCTCTCTAGGTTCTAGCAATTACGAACCTTATGTAGGGAAGAAAAAACCTAAAAAAGGTCCAGCAACAGCAAAAGAATCTGGTAAGAAGATAGATATCTTTAACCATGACAGTATGTCAACTGAAATAGATAGTGGTTTTGGAGAAGAAGAAGTTGTACTTTTAGACTTTTCAGATAAAAACATCTATGAAGATATGATTCGTCAAGAGCAAAAACGTAAAGAAGAGATGAAAAAACGTGAAGCTCAAAATGGAGGACCTAGCAAAGGTAGACAACCTTTCCGTCCTCAGCAACGTCGTTCACTTAAACGTGGTGGAAAACGTAAGAAATATATCAAAGTAGAGAACACAGCTGTGGTCACTTCTATTGAGATTCCTGAGAATGTAAGAGTGTATGAGTTTGCTGAACAAGTAAACCGTTCTATGAGTGATGTAATTAGTGTACTTTTTGCACTTGGTATGATGGTAACAAAAAACGATTTCCTCTCTAAAGATGAAATAGAAATTCTTGCAGAAGAGTTTGAAGTTGAAGTAACGACTATTAACCCACTTGATGAATTGGCTATTGAAGACGATTACAATGAAGAAGAAGATGAAAACGCAGTTGAGCGTCCACCAGTTATTACAATTATGGGACACGTTGACCACGGTAAAACATCACTTCTTGACAGAATTCGTACTTCTAAAGTTGCAGACAAAGAAGCGGGTGGAATTACACAACACGTTGGTGCCTACCAAGTAGAGAAAAACGGTAAGAAAATTACGTTTGTTGATACTCCAGGTCACGAAGCCTTTACAGAAATGAGAGCACGTGGTGCTCAAGCAACTGACATTGTAATTATTGTTGTTGCTGCCGATGATGGTGTAATGCCACAAACAAAAGAGGCAATTTCACATACAAAAGCTGCAGGCGTTCCAATGATCATCGCGATGAACAAAATGGATAAAGAAGCAGCAAACCCAGATAACCTTAAATCTCAACTTGCAGAGATTGACGTTATGGCAACCGATTGGGGTGGAGAGTACGAGTTTGTACCTGTTTCTGCACATTCAGGTCTTGGTATTGATGATTTACTTGAAACTATCTTGCTTCAAGCAGAACTTATGGAGCTTAAGGCTAACCCAGATTTAGATGCAAAAGCAGTTGTTGTTGAAGCTTCATTAGAAAAAGGGTTTGGTCCAGTTGCAAATGTTATCATTAAAAATGGTACGCTTAAAGTAGGTGACAATGTTATTGTTGGTAAAACTTACGGACGTATTAAAGCACTTAGACTTGATGATGGTACCAATGTTAAATCTATTGGACCATCAACACCAGCAGCTATCGTGGGACTCAATGAAGTACCAGGAGCAGGTGAAGAGCTTACAGTGATGGAAACAGATAGAGAAGTACGTGAACTTGCAGACAAACGTGCAGAGTTTGAAAGAGCAAAAGTACTTTCAAAATCGACTAAAGCAACACTTGATGACCTCTCAGCTCTTATTGCAGAAGGTCAGCTTAAGTCACTTCCTATCATCATCAAAGCCGATGTTCAAGGTTCTCTTGAAGCGATTAAAGGTTCATTAGAGAAGCTTAGAAATGAAGAAGTAAAAGTAAACATTATTCACGAAGGTGTGGGTGGGGTTACAGAGAGTGACCTTACACTTGCAGATGCTTCTGAGCATGCAGTAGTACTTGGCTTTAACGTGCGTCCAACGGGTGCTGTTAAGAAAAAGTCAAAAGAGCTTGGTATTGAAATTCGTACTTACTCTATTATCTACGACCTTCTTGATGAAGTGAAAGCACTTCTAGGTGGTATGATGAGTCCAGTTATTTCTGAAGAAGTAACTGGTCAAGCCGATGTACGTGAAACATTCGTTGTTGGTAAAGTAGGAACAATTGCTGGTTGTAAAGTAAGTGATGGTTCTATTACACGTAACTCTAAAGCAAGACTTATCCGTGATGGTGTGGTAGTGTATGAAAGTAAAATTTCATCACTCAAGCGTCATACAGAAGATGCAAGAGAAGTGAAAAATGGTTACGAGTGTGGTATTATGCTTGAAAACTTCAACGACATTAAAGAGGGCGATGTAATCGAAACCTATAAAGATGTTGAAGAACAAGTGACTATGGACTAAGTGAGCATAGCCTATGACACACGAAGAGATTAAACGTCACCGTACAGAGTCTGTGCTAAAGGAAATTATTCCTGAGGCATTGGGTTCTTTAAATGATGACCGTATCAATGGACTAGCAGTTACTGAAGTAGTTTGTTCTAAAGGAAGAAGTGATGCCAAAGTCTATTTAGACAAATCATTTCTTACACCTAAAGAACAAGGCGAAGCATTGCGTCAATTGCGTACGGTTTCTGGCTATATTCAAAACCATTGTAAGCAGAGTGAAGGGTGGTTTAACGCTCCTAACTTTGTTTTTGAATTTGATGAACAACCAGAACACCAAAGCAAAATGGAAGACCTATTTAGACAAATAGCAAAGCGTAACAAAGGTGAGGAGAATTCAGATGAATCTTGAAACACAAATTTCTAAAATCTTAGAAGCCAATGGTGCAGCACTCTATGACACAGAAGTAGTCACAGAGTTTGATGAAACAATCTATAGAGTACTCATCACAAAAGTAGGCGGTGTAAACCTCGACTTATGTGCAAGTATTTCGTATGAACTTTCACCATTTTTAGATGTAAACCCCCCTATGAGCCAAGCCTACAGACTTGAAGTAAGCTCTCCAGGCATTGAGCGTAAACTTGTAAAACCTGTGCATTTTAAAAATGCCGTAGGTGAAAAAGTAAAACTCAAACTTGTAGGTGCAGACAAACTCAAAGGTACACTAAAGTCAGCAGACAACAGTGGCATCACAGTAGAAACAAAATCAGGTGAAGAAACCTACGCGTACGCAGATCTTAATACGTGTAAAACTTATTTTGAGTGGTAGACTAAAGTCTATCACCCAACCTTTTTAATAAACTTCAATTTTTTACAGTAACAGCCGTTACAGTAACCACGGTTACTATAAATAAAATTCTATTTTCTCTCATTTAAACTTTTTTCTTTTAGGGTACAATATAGATAATAATTCTAAGGAGTAATAATGACTAAAGAGTATATTTTAAATTTTCTCAAAGAAAACCATACCCTGTTAGAGCATAAATACTCAGTAGATAGCATAGGTCTCTTTGGTTCTTGTGCCAAAGATATTGCAAATGAGAAGAGTGATATAGACTTCTATGTTATTTTTAAACAAAAAACTCTTGATAATATGACAGGATTATTGCTCTATCTTGAAAAAGTATTTAATAAAAAGATAGATATGCTTTCCTATCATCCTTGATTAAGAGAAGGTTTGAAACAGCAGATAGAACAAGAAATTGTCTATGTCTAACCAAGTATCTACTACCAATCAACTTTATATTAATATCAAAAGAACAGACACTGTTTGCACTATTTCAATTCTCTCCTCAGTGCGGAGAGTATTGGTATTGAAGGTTGAGATTGAGAGGGATATTTTGGAATTGGGAAGAATGAGAGAATTCTAGGTTGAATATGATAAAATAACTATTATTAATGGAGTTGTAAATGGAACAAATAAAAGAATATGAAGAAGATAAACTGATAGATGATTCTACAGTAAATAGTGATGATATTGTAAATCCATTTTCAACAAAAGATATTAAAATTACAAATGCTATTATTTTATTACCATCCTTGATAAATAGATTGAAATTTAATGAGATTGTGAATCCTGACTTTCAAAGAAATGCTAATTTATGGACAAATAAACAGATGAGTAGATTAATAGAATCGATTTTATTGAAATTACCTTTACCTGTTTTTTATTTTGATGTGAGTGACCCTGAAAAATGGATTATTGTAGATGGACTACAGAGATTATCTACTATTAAAAAGTTTTTTGTAGATAAAAAATTAATCTTAAATCATTTGGAATTTTTAATAGATTTGAATGGTAAAGGTTATGATGACCTAGAAAGAAGATTTCAAAGAATTATTGATGATACAGAATTTATTACTTATCAAATAGAAGCACAAACTCCTAAAAAAGTAAGATATTCTATTTTTAATAGAATTAATACGGGGGGATTATCACTTAACGCACAAGAGATTAGACAAGCTCTTAACCAAGAGGGTGAAGGAGTACGCTTCTTAAAAGAAGTCTGTGAAGATGAAAATTTTAAGAATATTGCTAAAGTTAGTGCAAGAAGAATGCTAGATAGAGAGTTGGTTTTAAGGTTTATTGCTTTTAAATTAACACATTATAAAGATTTTAACTTTAATTATATGGGTGAATTTTTAGATGAAGCAATGGAAAAACTTGATGCAATAAAAGATAATAATAAATTAAAAGAATTAAAAGATGAACTAATTGAAACATTAAAATTTTCTGAGAAGATACTTGGGGAAAATCATAGATTTAGTCGTTCTATTGCAGATGATAAAAAAACGAATACACTTAATAGGTCACTTTTTGATGTTATCACTGTTTGTTTTAGTGAAATAGAAGATAAGGAAAAATTTTTAAATCATAGAGAAATATTTATGAATAAATTATTAACTCTACTGAGAAATGAACAAAGTGAATTTTCAAAAGCTATTACAGAAGGAACAAGTAGTAAAAGTGCTATTGAAAGCAGATTTAAAATAATGGATAGTATAATAAAGGAAGTATTAAATGAATATTGATAAAGTAAAGATTAAAAATTTTAAGAGTTTAAAAAATATTAATATCTCTCTTAGTAATCTGACGCTTATTACGGGTGTTAATAGTAGTGGTAAATCATCTTTTATTCAAGCGATACTTTTAATTAAACAAAATTTAGAAACTATACAGTTTTCTGATTTTGATGAGGAAAATAAAAAGCCGTTAAATATAAATGGTGATTACGTTAAACTTGGTAATAAGAAAGATATATTATTTCAAGATGTATATGATGAAGAAATAGAAATATCATTAATGGCAGAAATAATTCCAGAGTTCAATGATAATGAAAATCATCTTATTAAAATAATATTTGATGCACAGAGTTTACAATTTAAAGCAAGTGAAGATTTTATATTTAATATTGCAAATTATAGTTTTAATGATAATTTGCAATATATACAAACACATAGAATAGAGCCTGAAATATTTTATTCTTTAAGTGATAGATCTTTATTAGAAAATAATATTGGATTAAGTGGGGAATTTACAGCCCACTATCTAGCAATAAACAGACATAAACCTTTAGATATTAAAGGTTTAAAACATAGAAATAGTTTAACATTTCAATTATTAGAAAATGTATCACTATGGTTAAGTGAAATAAGTGAATCTATCGAAGTGTCTGCAAAAGTTTATGATGAATTACAAAAAGTCAGCTTAACTTATAAGTATACTTATGGGAATAATACAACGAGTAACTATACACCACTTAATGTAGGCTTTGGTATAACCTATGTTTTACCAATCATTGTATCTATCTTAAAAGCAAAAGAGGGGGACTTACTTATTATTGAAAATCCAGAGTCTCATCTCCACCCAGCAGGTCAATCCAAAGTGGCAGAACTCTGTGCTATCGCTTCGGCTAATGGAGTTCAGATTATAATTGAGACCCATAGTGACCATTTTTTAAATGGTATTAGAGTAGCTACCAAAAAAGGTCTTTTAACTCCTGAACAATCTAAAATTTACTATTTTAGAAAAGAGAAAGATGAGTTAGAGACAAAAATAGATGAAATCAATATAGATAAAGATGGGAAAATTGATAATTGGACTAAAGGTTTCTTTGATGAATATTCAAAACAGTTGGATAATTTATTGTGGTAGAATTTTCAGTATTTAATGAATTGTCTTTTAGAAATATTGATATTTCAAATAATACTGAGACAAAAAATAAATTTAAATTTTTTTTTGAAGTATTAAAGGAATTAAACAATAAAGGGTTAAGCTCAATTAGAATGGATGAAGATTTTAAAAATTATGAAATTTCACCAAATATAACTTTCTATCAATTTTTTAATGAAATAGGTGATAGAGATTTTAAAGAGAGATTAATTCAATTTATTACAATGGATATTATCAAAATTGATTCACCTCTTATTAAAGATGAAGAAATTGATAATCATATAGACTCTATAGAAAACAAATACACTTATAATACTCAATCAACTTTTGGTGGTTTAGCATGTTCTGATATTTGGAATACTATAGCAGTTAGTTTTAACTCTAGTGATGAGTGGGATACAGATATAATTTTCTTACAAAAAAACGAAATAGCTATTCCAATAAAACATGCTTCAAAAAAAAATCATTTAAATACTCATCTAGATTTTTTTGAAGAGTTAGAAAAAAATATAAAACTAGGCATAACACAAGAGAATTTTTGGGAAGGAAGAGAAGAGTTCTTTCCTGATAAAATTATTTTTTCAAAAGAGATAGAAAAACAAATTAAAAATCTAGATAAAACTATTTTTGAACAAGCTATTGGTATTTTGAGAGATATAGAAAATGATAAAAAACTAATTACAGATTATAACCATAGTCCTGAAAGTACATCAGTTAAAAATGATAATGATTTGAAAAAACTTAGATATTTTACAATTGATAATGAAAAAGTCTATTTTGATAACCATATTAAAAGTTTACCTAATGCCAATAGAATATACTTTTTAGAAAAAGATAATAAAATCTATATTGGGTATATTGGAAAACACTTAC
>Ga0256826_1002691_pt1 | contig 10765 bp, 7 predicted proteins | sample CV79metaG_FD_185975 | JGI IMG/M metagenome (GOLD analysis project Ga0256826, IMG submission 185975) | Hydrothermal vent microbial communities from East Pacific Rise, Pacific Ocean - CV79 | ecosystem: Environmental > Aquatic > Marine > Hydrothermal vents | place: Pacific Ocean: East Pacific Rise... | reverse complement strand
GAAACTAATTTATGTCAATTCTAGTAAATAAAGATACAAAAGTTATCGTTCAAGGTTTCACAGGTAAAGAGGGCTCTTTTCATGCTGAGCAGTGTATTGCATATGGTACTAAGATCGTTGGTGGTGTTACACCAAATAAGGGTGGTCAAACACACTTAGGTCAGCCAGTATTCAACACAGTTAAAGAAGCAGTTGCTGCTACAAGCGCTACCGTTTCTATGATCTTTGTTCCACCAGCATTTGTTGGTGACGCAGTGATGGAAGCGGCTGAAGCTGGTATTGAACTTGCAGTTATCATTACTGAAGGTGCACCAGTTAAAGATATGCAAGCTGCTAAAGCTCATGCTACTAAGCATGGCATGATGACTATCGGGCCAAACTGTCCTGGTATTATCACGGCTGAAGAGTGTAAGATCGGTATTATGCCAGGTATGATTTTCAAGAAGGGTAATGTTGGACTTATCTCTAAGTCTGGTACATTAACTTATGAAGGTGCTAACCAGGTTTGTAATGAAGGTTTCGGAATCACTACAGCAGTAGGTATTGGTGGAGACCCGATTATTGGTCTTTCATACAAGCAGATTCTTCCTATGTTTGAAGCAGATCCAGATACTGAATGTATCGTTATGATTGGTGAGATTGGTGGTGACCTTGAAATTCAAGCGGCAAAACTGATCAAAGAGCAGATTACTAAGCCTGTTGTTGCATTTATTGCAGGTCAAACTGCGCCTAAAGGTAAGACAATGGGTCACGCTGGAGCAATCGTTTCGGGTTCAGCTGGTACAGCTAAAGAGAAGATGGAAGCACTAGAAGCAGCAGGCGTTACCGTTGTTGTCTCTCCAGCAGAGATTGGTGCAGCCGTAACTAAAGCAATGGCTAAGAAGTAATATTCATATAAAGATATAGCTATTTTCTCATGCAGAAAATAGCTAGTGTGAGCCTCGAAAGGTAACAACTAGTTACCCAAAGATGCGACAATAGCACACTTCATAGCGATGTTATGAAAACTTTGTTATTCTGTTTTTAACAGCAGTTTAACGACGCGTTTTTATAAACAACGAATACGATGAAAATCGTACTTTAATTTAGGAGATAAAATGGCAGCAAGTCCAATGGTAAACCCTGGTGATCAACCAGTATGGGTAAATACAGCTAACTGTAAAGCGTGTGATATTTGTGTATCAGTATGTCCTTCAGGTGTACTTGGTATGAGATATGAGTCAACATCAACTCTTGGTGCGATGATCTCTATCGATCATCCAGAAGCTTGTATTGGATGTAATGAGTGTGAACTTTCATGTCCAGACTTTGCTATTTTTGTAGCAGACAAGCAAGAATTTAAAGCTGCTGGCTTTAGTTTTGCAAAATTAACTGATGATGCAAAAGAGCGTCAAGCAGCAGTTGTTGCAAATAAGTATATGTCACTTAGTGAACAAGGAGTTAAATAATGGCAACTAGAGAAATAATTTCTACAGGTAATGAACTGGCTGCAATCGCAGCAGTAGACGCTGGTTGTATGTTTTTTGGTGGTTACCCACTAACACCATCTTCTGAGGTAATGCACGTTGTTTCTGACTTGTTACCAGCAGTAGGCGGTGTAGCAATTCAAATGGAAGACGAGATCGGTGGTATCTGTGCAGTAATCGGTGCAGCTATGGTTGGTCAAAGAGCATTAACTGCGACTTCAGGTCCAGGAATGAGTCTTAAAGCTGAGCAGTTAGGTCTTGCACAGATGGCAGAAGTGCCATTGGTATGTGTTAATGTAATGCGTGGTGGTCCATCAACTGGTCTTCCAACTCGTGTATCTCAAGGTGATATCCTTCAGTCTAAAAACCCATCACACGGTGATTATAAATCAATCACTTTTTGTGCAGGTAACTTAGCTGAGTGTTATACTGAAGTTGTACGTGCGTTTAACACTGCTGATCGTTTCATGCAACCAGTTATCGTTCTTTTGGATGAGACTATTGGTCACATGCATGGTAAGGCAATCATTCCAACTGTTGAAGATGTTAAAGCTGGAATCGTTCCACGTAAACAGTTTGATGGTCCTGCTGAAGAGTACTTTCCGTACCAGTGTGAGCACGATGAACCAGCTACATTGAACCCAATGTATACAGGTTACCGTTACCACTTTACAGGTCTTCACCACGACAAAAATGGTTTCCCAACTGAGGAGATCGAGACATGTCGTAAACTGATCCAACGTTTAGAAGACAAAGTTGCGCTACACGAAGATGAAGTTGAGTCTTATGAAGAGTTCATGATGGACGATGCAGAGATCATGATCGTAGCTTACGGTTCTGTTTCTCTTGCAGCTAAAGAGTCTATTCGTCACTTACGTGCTGAAGGTATTAAAGCGGGTCTTTTCCGTCCAATTACTATCTGGCCAAGTCCAGCGGCTAAGATCAAAGAGTACACTGACAAGATTGAAAAAGTTGTTGTTGTTGAACTTAACATTGGTCAGTTCCACTCAGAAGTACAGCGTGCAGCTGCAAGACTAGATATTGATGGTCTATTTAAAGTAAACGGTAGAGCACTCTCTCCACATGAGATCGTAGCTAAAGTAAAGGAATTATAAGATGGCATTTAATTATGACAAATATTTAAGATTAGAGAAAATGCCAACACTATGGTGTTGGGGTTGTGGTGATGGTGTTATCCTTAAAGCATTTATCCGTGCTATCGATAAAATGGGCGTAGACCAAAATGATGTTTGTGTTGTTTCTGGTATTGGTTGTTCTGGACGTTTTAGCTCTTATGTAGACTTTAACACTGTTCATACAACTCACGGTCGTACTGTAGCTTATGCAACAGGTATCAAACTAGCACAACCAGATAAGTTGGTTATCTGTGTTGCTGGTGATGGTGATGCACTTGCAATTGGTGGTAACCATACAATTCATGGTTGTCGTCGTAACATCGATTTGACATTGTTGATCATCAACAACTTCATCTATGGTCTTACTAACTCACAAACATCTCCTACAACACCTCAGGGTATGTGGACTGTTTCTCAGAAAGCGGGTAATATTGATCCAACGTTTAACACGTGTGATCTAGCAATCGCTGCTGGTGCATCTTTTGTTGCACGTGAGACAATGCTTGAGCCGAAGAAACTTGAGAAAATTCTTATCAAAGCTATGCAGCATAAAGGTTTCTCAATGATGGAAGTTCTTTCAAACTGTCACATTAACCTTGGTCGTAAAAACAAGATGCTTTCAGCGATGGAAAACCTTGCATGGATCGATAGCATTAGTATTTCTAAAAAGAAATATGACGCTATGAGTGAAGAAGAGCAGTTAAACCTTCTTCCTCTTGGTGTTCTTAAACAAGACCTTGAAGTACGTGAGTACTGTGATATGTACGCTGATATTCAGGCAGTACACCAAGGCAAGCGTGGTAAGATTACTCAAGACGACTTTAAGAAAAAAATCTAAGGAGACACAATGAGCGATACTAAAACTTTAATGAGATTTACTGGTGTTGGTGGGCAGGGTGTTCTTCTTGCTGGTGAGATTTTTGCAGCTGCAAAGATCAAATCTGGTGGTCATGGACTAAAAACAGCAACATATACATCACAAGTACGTGGTGGACCAACTGTTGTTGATATCCAACTAGATGATGAAGAGATCTATTACCCATATGCAACTGATGGTGAGATCGGTTTCATGCTTTCAGTTGCACAGATGAGTTATGTTCTGTTTAAAGACGGTGTACAACCTGGTGGAACGATTGTTGTCGATCCTAACCTTGTTCACCCAACTGACGAAGATCGTAAGAAATGGAAGATCTATGATATTCCTATTATTACTATTGCAAAGGAAGAGGTTGGTAATGTAATTACTCAATCTGTTGTTGCACTAGCAATTGCTAATACAATGATGAATGCTATTGATAAGACTACTCTTATTGATACAATGCTTTCTAAAGTACCCGCTAAAGTTCACGAAGTAAATAAAATTGCTTATGAGCTTGGTGAGAAGTATGCTAAAGAAGCAATGGCTAAGGGTAACTCTTAGCCAAATTAGCGGTTTCGACCGCTTTTTTTTGATACACACTCTAATATTATATAATATTTTACTCTCAAACTCTGCTAATTCTCTTAAAACACTTTCTTTACTACATTAGTACTCTTTCAAATAGATAATGCTTTCTCGTCCAACTATAGGCCATCTTATATTCTCACAACTTTTACACTTTTTTTGAGTTTAATATATGTATCACAAAAGAAAGTTTTTCTATGAAGTCTGGTTTGGTCAGTTGTTATAGAAGTACTTGGAAGAGGTTAGTATGAGATATGCAATGATTGGTAGTTGGATAATATTTATTACTTTAGTGTTTGTTGTTGCTTTACAAGTGAGTGGTGTTCTAGATGTTGAGTTTGGAAAGATCATCCAAGTATGGTTTTGGAACCTTTGGATCTATACTAACTTTGTTTTTATAAATTATGGGCTTGTTCGTTATAGAGGATACGCACTCTAACAATTATTTTGCTATGATTACGCAGGTATCTCATGTGGTTGCTTGTAACACTTGTTACAAGAGGAAAGTCCGGGCTGCTGTAAGACAGGGTTCCATCTAACGGATGGCCGACGTAAGTCGAGGGACAGTGCAACAGAGAATAGACCGCCAGATTAGGGAAGAGGAAAGAGAGAACAGTAAAGAGATAATATGAATTATTTCACTTCTCTCTTAGCAAAGCGTTCTCTTTCCTCTTTCCTATTTCTGGTAAGGGTGAAACGGTGGGGTAAGAGCCCACCAGTTCCTTGAGTAATCTTGGAAGCTATGTAAACCCAACCTGGCAGCAAGAAACAGATGGTTAGCGTCTTACATTGCTATTGTTTCGCTAGAGCTATGTCGTAAGATATAGAGTAGATTAATTGCCACATTAACAAAACCCGGCTTATTGGGATACCTATTACTTTTGTTATGATTTTCCATCATAAACTTCCTTTATTTTCTTTCATATTATTTAGTTGAAGCCTAAAATAGCCATTTCTCATTTTTACTGTTTTGATAAATTGTTATGTTGATTATGTACATTTTATAGATAAATATTGGTTTTTTATTACTATTATCTTGATTAATTAGTAAAGAATAGGGTACTTATACATTTGTAAACTTTGAATTTTATCGACTACATTTTCTCTTTTTACTCCGCTAAAAAGAGAAACAGAAAAAGCTCTCAAAACGGCTTCACGGTCGATAGCTATCGACTACTTTCACTTCGCTCATTACGTGACTAAAAATGACAAACTCGCTATTTGCTCAAACAGTGCCATTTTCTTAACGCCACTTCATTCTCTTCGTTCAACGTTGCAGATGTTTTGAAAAGAGAGCAGGTTGTAACGCATCAATCAAGGTGAAAGTTAACACTTTCATCCCTATTGGAACAAACTCCCAGCTGGAACTGTTTGAGTCGTAGCAGTTGAAAGAACAATTTAGTAACTGCTTTAGATCTTGAATAACAATGTCTAAACAACAGCGTCTCTCTCTTTTTCTTGAAAACTATCTCTCTGACGCGACAGAGAGAAAAAGTTCAGCCAATCACAGTATATAGAGGTTGAAAACATTACATCAAAGTAGAGCTTATCTATAAAATTGCATACAATCAATTGAAAATTACAAAAGAACAACCTACCTACAATAGGTATCATATATTATGATATGAATTAGCTATAGTTAAATATGTTGTTATGAATGGTAGATATTCTCCAACTTTATTATGACTTATCTATTGACTTTTCTTTCTGTAGCCAAGGTGAAGTAAACAAGTATTAGGAGGAGATTAAATCGCCACCGATTCCCAAAAAAATTCTAGGTGCTTCTCAAATTGCGTCGATAGAGACGTTGTAGGCTCCCCATCTACCTTTAGAAGGGTAACTTGCAACCTAAGGTAGAAAAGAGGGCTCAGGAACTCCATAGCCATCAATTTTGGGTCTCCTGAACGTATGAGATCCTCTTGCATCATCACAAAGAAGGCTTCTGAGAGCATTTTGATGTTTTTAGCGTGAAATTCGTTTTTAAAACTGTCACGAATGGTCTTGTTCTGGAGGAGTTCTATCATCAAGATCCGAAAGAGGCGTTCGTTCTTGGCATCGAAGGTCATTAGCTTGTAGCCCACGATAAATGAGAAGAGGAACTTCTTACCACCTTTGGCCCGTTCAGCAATGCTGAGTTCACTCTGTTTGGCGGAAGTAGGGGTTGCAAATAGAGTAGCCGCGACGGCTGTAAAGATCTCTTCTTTGTTGGTAAAGTGGTTGTAAAGCGCACTCTCACGTATGCCCACTTTAGAAGCTATCTTACGTACTGATGCAGCCTTATAACCTAACTCAGAGAAGAGTTCCATACTGGCTTTTAATATGAGTTTCTTAGTGTTGTTACCACTACCGCTTTCTTGCATAATATCCTCAGGTGAACAGTTGTTAATATGTCCCATAACTATATATGAACAGTTGTTAACTTATGCTTAAATATATATGAACAAGTGTTCACCAAAGAGCTATACTACACTATAGCATATGAACAAGTGTTCACCTGTATATATCTCGTATTTTAGGGCTTTCTAGATGGATATTTTAATATTTTTGCTACCGAAAATGGTTGATAATTTAGCTCTAAAATGTAGGTGAACAAAACGAAATATGTAACTGTGATAAAATAACAACTGTTCATTAAATGAAGGAAGATCAAATGAGACTGTTCACCTCTATATTAACAACTGTTTTACTTATAACGGCTACAGGATGCTCTAACTCTGCTATACATCTACATGATGATAAGCAACTTATTATTACTAATGAGACAGCTGCGATAGAAGTGACTTCTGCATCGGTCCAGAGTAAGCGTATTAATATGAGTTCACTCTATGTAGATCAATACGTTTTGTCGGTAGAGAAAGATGAATGTATTGTTTATGAAGATATACGAACTGCAGCAGGCTATAGGTTTAATTATGCGTACAAACGCTCTATAGACCTTATATTTAATGCGTATAATGTTGAAGTACTTAAGCGCTATGGCAACTTGACTTTGTACCGTGTAACGCTAAGAGATGAAGTAAAGAGTATTGTTAATCTATTGGCATTAACATCATCTAAAAAATCTTTAAAACTTATATATGGATTTTCAGATACAGGTACACAACATATACAAGATAGCCTAGAACAAAACAGTACGGTTGTGAAGTATGAACTTAAGAGTGTTTTAAAACCTCATGAACGGTGTATAAAAACACAGTGGGTACCCAAACTACTAATCATGGATAACCTAGTAAGTAAAGAGGGTGGTCGTTTACGTAGGTAAGTGTGATGCTATCTAGTCTATGAGGTTAGTAGACTAGTTTTTAGGATGTTTTATTTCAGGGTGCTGGATTACACCTGTATAGAAGGGCTTACACTCTTGCATAGAACTTGTACCATCTTTAGCTACGTCTGTCACTGAAGTTAAAGCTTTATCTGTCTTATCACCCACTACAGGGACGTAACTGGCAGCATGGCCAACAGCATCGCCTGTACCTTTAATGACATCTGCTCCAAAGTCAGCAACGGTCCCAATGTTACCTAAGAGAGACATGGTCGCACCACCTATGACTTTAAACCCTGCCGCGGCCAACTTAACCTGAGGGTCACTTACATTTCCCTCAACTTGTTGTATGAAGTAGGCACAGTTGTTAGGAAACAGCATTCCCACATACATCTCATTAAATGTCTGTTTCTCAAGGTTAATCCCACCATTTATCACTATGAGGTTCTCTTCCGTGGTAATGGCACAATCACTACAGTGAAGACCTGTGTCATTAATATCGGTTAAGAAACGCATTTCTCTAAAGTGAGTGCTATTGGCATCAGCAGCAGTTATGTCTGATGGTATTGCCTTTACAGAACGGATTATAGGCAGGTCACCTAGGTTTCCTTGAAAAAGATTTAGGTCTTGTGAATTACGTAGTGTTGCAATAATATGGTCAAGCTCCACACCTTCTAGCACCATGTCTGTAACATTGATATCACTTTGACCATGCAACATTGAGAGGTTTGCATCGATGAGTGAAGGTGAAGCTACATTAATCGTAGCATCAAACGAACCGTCAGCGATTGGGACTTCCTGTCCACTAAACTCGATGAGTTTAACAATAGATACACCTTTCGCTTTTAGATGAAATTTTTGTTCTGTAAAGTGTGCATTCAACGCGCCTCCTAGCGAGGTACTATGTAAGGTCACATCGATAGCAGGTTTGGTCTTGACGTCACCAAAAATAGATGCTTTAGAGTGATACGGTGCATTTGCATAAGGCTTAAGATATAAACTGTACTTCGTTGTAAAGTTACTGTCTGCAAGGCTATAGTTGGTCTGTTCTAAGGCAATTGTCTGATGTGCTGTGTTGAGTGTAGTTTTAGGCAGTACAATGAAATTGTTGTTGTACGAGCCTGCTGTAGTGATGTTAGTATCTTGGAGCCAAAGGTCTGTTTTAATATCACTATTGATATGGAAATCACCTGTTTTGATATTGAAGTCACTTTTGTTCATTGTAAGACGGAGCAGGGCGTTGCTTACTCTAGCGTCAAAGTTAATTAACCCTTTATCATTATAAATCTCTACTGAAGCATTGGTATCAAGTGGTGTGGTTGCATTTTCCTCTAGTTTTTTGTGCCACTCTATAGGTAACTGGAAGTTTGTTAGCTTTAGAGTGAGATGTTCATAGATATCTTTTTCAAAGTTACCACTGAGTTGAAGTGGTCCTTTGAGCTCTGTGGGTAGAATGAACGTATTGTTCTCAAGTTTATCGATATTGAGTTTATATCGACTCTTCACCTGGTTTTTGGAGAGATCAACAACGACATTACTAATCTTAAAGTGCTCATTGCTAGTATGGAGAGTAGCATTGCCACGGTAGCGCTCTTTGTTGTACTGTAATGAGGTCTTAAAGTCGAGTGTAAACGGGCGAACAGCGTCATTAAGCTTGCCATCTCCACGGACTTCGTCAGAGTGCACGGTCGCTTTAATAGAAGAGGTGGAGTAGCGTAATGTATAGTTCATGTCACCATTCATGAGACTTGGTTCGTCTAAAAGGGCATTTATCTCTTCTATAGGTAGCGTGTCTCCTGAGAGTGTGATGACCTTACCTTTTTGTTTAAAGTCAAGATGGCCAAGTTCATCAGAGTCAAGTACAACAATGGTTTGCTCTGGCGTATAGTTTAGCTTAGTTTTACCATGAAGCTTATAGGTAGAACTCAAGCGCCCAAAACGATCGAGTCGTGACAACATAAATGTTAACTGGCTATTAATGCCCTTGTCTGAGTAGTCAAGACCTTGGATGACTACATTTTCATAGGATGTTTTTAAAGTTGTCTTGTTTAAATGACTCTTTTTGAGGTTGAGAGAGCCTTTGATGTTGAGTTTAGGTACTTTGTAATAACTGGTTTTAATTTTTTTAGCATTTAGATTAAAAAAGAGTAACTCTTGCTTTGGTTTATAACGTAGGGCCGTATAGTTGATGATACCCACATTACTCCACAATGTAGGGCGAACAACGATATCACCTCTGTTATCATTATTTGCTTTTACTGTAAGTACAAGGTTATTTTTCAATCCAATATCTTTACGATATCTCCATGGTAACTGTAGATCTTTACTCTGTACTTTTGCACTCCAGAGCAGGGGTTCACTACTGAGATTAGCATCAGCCTCTAAAGAGAGATGACCTTTTGCTATGACCTCTTGATTGGTCATGATTTGAAGTGCATTTAAGTTAATATTGTTTGATATGATATGAAGTTGATTCTTCTTTAAAGCAAGTAATATAGGACTATTAATGGCTTTTGAGTCTATTTTTACAGATAGGTTGTCATTTCCATAACTAAGATCTCCATACAGTACATTATCACCTATTAAATTGAGTGGTTTAGATGTTAATGAGCTAAGTCGGTAGTCTAAAATGAGGTCACTGGTGTTAAAGTCAAGTGATAGATGCTTAGTGTAAAGTTGGTAGTTGTCGACGATGAGCAGGTAGGTAGCATTGAGTTCGTCACCTAATGAGGTGTTGATGTCCAAAAGGGCATGTTTGATAGGTGCAATGTCATCACGATGGTTGATTAGGCTTGCAGTTAGATCAAAGGTGCTTGCATTAAAGTCATAGTAGATCTTCGTGAGGTTCGCGTCGATAAATGTACTTTCTAGGGCGATGGTACTATTTAAGTTGTCTGCTCCAACACTACCATTTAGATCGAGTGTAAAAGGAAGAGGGTGTTCTAGGTCTGGTGAGACAAGTTTAGTGAGATTCTCTTCGAGTTTGAGGTTGTTACCCGTCAAATGAAAACTCACCGTGTAAGGGTCCTCTATGATTCCTTCACCTTTTGCTGAGAGCTGGCCTTGAAAGTAGTTGGCAGGTGTATAGTAGGAAACATCACCTTTTTGTTGTGTTCTGAAGGAGATAAGGTCGACTGACTTAAGGTTGTAGTGATAATTCCACTCTACAAGGCTTAAATCAGCGAGTAGGGAACCTTCTAATAAAGTAGCATTGAGATCAAGATATAGATCTGTAGTGGTGAAGGTTGCATCTAAAACGGCTTCTATATAGGGAAGTTCTACGGTTGCGACATTAGAAAAGGTGTTGACATTACCATCATAGTGCAGGGTGACTGTCGCTTTTGTAAAACTGTGCGTAATAGCGTTGATCTCAAAGGTGTCGTCGTTTAGTGTACCAGATGCTTTAAGACCATGAATGGAAAGTGAAGCCGTAGAGACCGATGCATTGACCTCTAAG
>Ga0256826_1002690_pt1 | contig 10767 bp, 16 predicted proteins | sample CV79metaG_FD_185975 | JGI IMG/M metagenome (GOLD analysis project Ga0256826, IMG submission 185975) | Hydrothermal vent microbial communities from East Pacific Rise, Pacific Ocean - CV79 | ecosystem: Environmental > Aquatic > Marine > Hydrothermal vents | place: Pacific Ocean: East Pacific Rise... | reverse complement strand
AATACTAAAGAATCAATATCTATCAACTCACCACTTAACTCTTCAAAAAAACGAAATATATAAGAAGAGTTTTGAGTAAATGTAAAAAAGTTTCTCTCGATTTGAAGACTTTGAAAGTTTTTAAAATCACTAGCTTCTAAAAGCATTAAAGTACGAGTATCCTCGTCAACTCTTGAGTAGCCATCGACTACAATTGCTCTTTGTAAAAATTCTGAAATTGTTATGTATGAGGGTAAAAAGCCATCCTGATCTCTATCTTTTAAAATAAGAGATCGAATAGAGCGAGAAGTAGGTAAAATAGTCAGCATATATATCCCAAAAAAGTTTGAAAGATTATATCACTTTTGTTTAATAACGTCTATAGCGTCCATAATTTCTATATGGTCTACCAGCATATGAACTACCACGATAATAGTTATTATATTGATAATTTCCTCTATAAGGCATGTTATTGTAACGTGCTCCTCTATTTCCATGATGACTTGAGTATGCAGATGCACAAGCACTTAAAATCACTAATGTAAAAATCAATATAGCAGTTTTTAAAATACTCATCTTGGTGCCTTTTCTTCATATTTTTCTATAATAAACAGAGCACCTGTTGGATCAGTTAAGATAACTGCTGGAGCATGAGTCTCACTTTTTTCTATATTTACCAATATCTTACCACCTAATGCTTTTGCTTTTTCTGCTGTTTCTTTAGGATTAGATACACGAACTGTAGATGCCCATTGAGTTTGTGATTTTTTATAAGGATTTACAAGTAAACCGCTTAACCATTCATCTGCTTTTTTAAACACAATATATCCAGAAGGAGTTTTTTCTTCTTCATAAGAAAAAAGTTTCTGATAAAAACTTGAAGATGCTTTAATATCATGACTCCAAAGCTCATCCCAAAGCCACTCATTAACTTCTACAAAACCACTTGGTTGTTTAAAACCATTTGCTTTAGATATAACACATAGGGCATGTTCTTGATCTCTTATAACAATAAAATCACCAAAGTTTTCTTTTGTATGTACATCTTTTACAATTAAACCGCCATTATCTAAAACAGTTTTTTTAGCATCTACAAGATTATGATGAGTAAACTGTGGAACCCATAAAGAGTGTTTTTCAGGCTTTATTTCAACAACATTAGCCATCAACCGACCATTTTTAGTAAGTTTAGTAAAGTTTTTCTTCTTTTCAGCTGTCCAGCCAAAAAGTTTTGTATAAAAAGTAATTGCCGATTTTGTATCATTAGTAAGTAAGTCTCTTGACATAACTTTTCCATCAACAACACTTTGTGAAGCCATTGCCATACTTGATAAAAGCATAGTAATAAAAATTATTTTTTTAAACATTATATAAATTCCTAGTATTCAAAGGTATTTGGATTTCTTGTATCAGCATGTAGATTATAAAACTTATATTCATCTCCAACTTCAACTCTTGTCATTATATTCCATCTTCCTGGATTTGGAAGAGTGATAGAGTCAAAACTGTAAGATTTTCCATCAAAAGAAGCATTTTCTAAAGTGATATCTCTTTTTGATGTATACGGAAGAGTTAAAACTACTTTTATCTTTGCATTTTCAACAACTTTACCATCTAATGTTTTAACACTATATTGTATTTTTGTATCTTCTTGAGAGATTTGAGCTGTTTCAAAATTAATAATATATTTTTTATTAAAAGAATTTTTTGCTTTTATAATGTCATTATAGTTAGCATCTGTATCGTGATAACCTTGCATATAAACATTTGACTCTTCAACAGGTAGTTTGATTGCTATATAAACCGTTACAACACAAGCCATTACAACTACAATAATAGATGCTGAAATACCTACTGGCCACTGTTTTCCTTCTTTCATGGTTTCTCCTTCTCTAATCTACGTCTTCTAGCCTTAAAGTATGAGAACAAGGCATATAAAAATGTTAACAGCATAATACCTTCTACTACACGGATAAAAGGTCTATTTGTAGAACCATCCCATGTTTCTAGTTTTAAGCCTTTAGATTCTGCTATCTGATAAGCTATATCCCCGTACCCATTTAAAAGTGCGGCTACTGTATATTTTGGATCATTCATATACTTTTTTCTTGTTGGTAAAAGAGGAATTATACTTCCTCCTCCCATTTGAGACATTGATAAAATTGCTTCTTTATCAAAATATTTATATAAGGACTTTTCATTTGCTTGTATATCAACTTGAACATCTAAAAGAGAAAAAGCCAAAGCAACACTTTTAGGCTTATCTTTTAAAAAGTCTTGTCCATAATCAGCAATACTTTTATTTGCATCTAACTTCATAGTAGCAACAAGATATAAAGATATTCCAGTTTTTCGCTTAAGTTCAGAACCTATAGCTTCAACCTTATCAAAAAAATCTTTTTGAAGTTTTTGTGCATCTATTTTAGAAAATGAGTTTAAGTCATAAAGCTCATCATTATATAAATATTCTGCGGAAAGTGATTGTGAAAGTATAAGGAGCATAAGCCCCTTAACTAGTAGTTGTAAGTGGTTACCCAATATATAAGTGCTCACCAAGTGTTACAGCATATAAAACATATACTGCAGTAATGAGTAGACCGACTGTAAGAATTTTTTCCATAATCTATCTCCTTATTTAGATAAAGTAAGTTTTCTATGCTTACTATTTTCTGCTTGACATTCAGCCATACTAAGCTGACCTTCGCCACCAGTAGTAAATGCTGTACAAGAATGAAGTTTAGCAGCATTATCAATTTGATAATACGTACCAGCATTTTCTTGTTGAACTTTAATAGCCCATGTAACTAATACTGCAAGAATTGTAAGTAACAATGTAGTTGCAATTAACATACCTGTAATCCCGTGTAGTGAGAATATACTTCTATTTTCCATAATGTCTCCTACTCGTCTTCTAATTCTGTATCAGGACCATTTGCAACAAATTCTGCAACTAGTTCGATTTGTAGTGGAGTAAGTACTTTAGCTTCACGAGGCATAGTACCGATTTCACCTTTTTTAGTTCCTGATGTAAGTAAAGTTTTCACTAAATCAAGATTATAAGCAGTTAAAGATGGAGCAACAAAGTCCATACCTTCACCTTTCATACCATGACAAGATCCACAAACAGCGTACATTGCTGGTTGATCACCCTTCATTCCACCTGCGATGTAAGTTGCTACTGTTTCAATATCAGCATCATCTTGTAACATCATTGGAGGCATTCCACCTGCATAACCAAGTTGGTTAGAACCATTACGAATAACTTTTTCAACATAAGTTTTAGAAAGAGAACGTCTATTTAAGTTCTCTGCACGTAGCTCATTTGTAATATTATTCATCTGACCTTTACCACGACTATCATGACATGGCGCACACTGTACGTTAAATACAGCTTTTCCAAGGTGAAGTCTACCAGTAGCAGATACAGACTTAATAGCTTCATTAGCTTTTTCAGTCTTCACTTTTACTTCTTCATTCCACTCACCAATTTGAGAATATGCAGCCACAGGATAACCTGCTAACCAGTACCACATTGCCCATATAATTGATATTAAAAATGTAACAGCCCAACCAAATGGAACTTCATTCTTATACTCACCAATTCCATCCCAGTTCTCTTCTGCAAGATCACCAGTCGCTTTATCTGTTTGCATTTGACGAACGTATTTTGTTACGACAAATACAGTAGCTATAACTAGTACTATTGCACCAGCGATTGCTAATTGATTAACGATATCTCCATTTAGACCATCTTTATTCAATCCAATTGCTGCGGCTGTGAAGCCTAACATTGCAATGACTGTAACGATAGCTGCTAAATAAATCTTATTCATTTATGCTCCTTATCTTTAGGTTCTGCACGATTTGCAGAACCATCATCTACCGGTATATCGGTAATTTCATCATTTAAAGCGATATCACTATACTTTTCATAATCTCTTGTACCATTCTTCTTCGCTGTATAAAGGTGGTAAATGTACATGTACAATCCCACTGCTAAGAAACCAACTAAAAAGAAATAAGCGTAAGCTTGAATAGTAGCGATATCCATGCTTAACCCTACTTAAGACTGTTTAAATATGCTATTAAAGCTACGATTTCAGGAATTTGTCCTGCAGCAACCATATCTTTAACATCTTGATTTTTCATATCAGCTGTAATTAATTTTGCTTCTTCAAGAGCTGCTGCATTTGCACCAGCTACTGTAGTAGCAATTTCAACTGTAGTTGAAGTTCCATCTTCCATTGGAATAAGAATTTTCTCATCACCCATAGAGTATGGTACTTTAAATACTGATTTGATAGCTAACTGCTCAGCATATGCTGTATCAACATCTGCTAAGTTAGTAAACATCCAAGGATAAGCTGGCATAACTGAACCAGAAACTGTACCTCTAGGATCCATCATATGATTCTCATGCCAGTCAGTTGTACGGTAGTTACCTACACGTAAAAGGTCTGGACCAGTTCTTTTAGAACCCCATAAGAAAGGACGATCATAAGCATATTCACCACTCTTAGAGTAAGCACCATAACGGTCTGTTTCAGACTTAAATGGACGAATCAATTGTGAATGACATGCATTACATGAATTTTTAATATAAACATGACGACCAGTTAACTCAAGCGTAGAGTAAGGTTTAGTCCCTACTGTAGGCTGAGATTGCTGAGCGAAGTTTGGCAAGATCTCAATAAGACCTGCAAACGAGATTACTACGAATACGCCAACTGCAAAAAAGAATGGGCGTTTTTCTAACCAATGAAACATATTATCCCCTTTCCTTAAGCCATCGGGCTTGCATTTTGAAGTTCACGTTCTTCTACTTGACGACCAGCAGTCATCGTTTTGAAGATATTATATGCGAACATTAAGAAACCAATTAAGTATAAAGCACCACCAATACCACGAATAACGAAGTATGGGTGAAGTGCAACAACAGTATCAACAAATGAGTAAGTTAAGTTACCAAATGCATCATGTGCTCTCCACATCATACCTTGAGTAATACCTGCAATCCACATAGATGTGAAGTAAAGGATAACACCAAGAGTTTGGATCCAAAATTGAGTATTCATAAGTGATTTAGAATAAATTTCTTTTTTGAATACACGTGGAGCCATATGGAAAAGTGAAGCCATAATCATGAATACAACCCATCCAAGAACACCATCATGAACGTGACCAATAATCCAATCAGTAAAGTGCGCAATTGCATTTACAGATTTAATAGCTTGAATTGGACCTTCAAGAGTTGAGAACATATAGAATGTAGATGCAAGAACCATAAACTTAATTAACGGAGACTCAGCAACTTGTTTCCACTCACCCTTCATAGTAAGTAACATATTGATCGCAGAACCCCAAGAAGGAAGAATTAATACTACAGAGAAAACAGATCCCATAGTTTGCATCCAGTCAGGAACCGTCGAGAATAAAAGGTGGTGACCACCAGCCCAAAGGTATACGAACATTAAAGACCAAAAAGAAAGTAAAGAAAGTTTATAAGAATAAACTGCTTGACCAGACTCTTTTGGTAGGAAGTAGTATGACATAGCAACAATAGGAACAGTAAAACCAAATGCAACAGCATTATGACCATACCACCATTGAACTAGAGCGTCATTAGTACCAGCATACATAGAAACCGAGTGATACCATGCACCAATACCAGCAGAACCAGAACCATCAGCAAAGAAATACGTTGGAACTTCCATGTTGTTAAAAAGGTAAAGCATAGCTATACCAAGGAAAGTAGCGATGTAGTACCATACAGAAATATATAGTGCCTTCTCTCTACGAATACCAATAAGACCAAATATACTTAAACCCCAAAGTACCCAAACGATAACAATAGCGATATCAATTGGCCACTCAAATTCAGCATACTCTTTAGAAGTAGTAATACCCATAAGAAGAGAAACAACAACAGCTGCTACACCAACGATGTATAACCAGAAGTGAATCTTACCAATAGCCATTAAAACTTTTGACTCAGCCATAGAAACTTTAAGTACACGCTGACCTACATAATACCATGTAGCCCAGATTCCACTTAATGTAAACCCGAAAATTACTGCATCAGTATGCAGTGGACGTAAACGAGAGAAGTTTGTATACTCAGCTACACCAGATCCTAAGATAGTATTAACAGATGGAAATGCAAGTTCGAATGCTAAAATAACACCAACTAACATACCAATAATACCAAGGACGATTGTAGTAAACATAAACATCTTCGCAACAGTATAATCATACTCTAACGGACGATTCTCCATTAAAAGCCTCCCTTTAATTAATTCAAAGCCTTAACCTATCTCAACTTTTTATCAAACTTTGCAACTAATGACAAAGTTTGACAAAAAATTAAGATAGGCTAAATTGTTGTGATTATAACATATTTTTAAAGTAATTAACCTTAAAATTAAATATTTTGCAGAGTATTAGAAGTAGAAATTTAATTTAATTTTTTATTAAGCATAAGAAGAAATTATCTAGATGCCACACTTTCCAGCCCCACATTTTCCAGTACCGCATTTCATACTAGAGTTTTCTATAGGATGAAGGTATATTTCATAATTAGCATAGGCTTTATATAGAGTCCATCCCCCATACAAGACTATAATAAGAGAAGATATCTCTATCATTATGTGTCTAAAACGGTTTTGTGAAATAAATCCAACTAAAAATCCTAAGGAGAAAAGAGTAGGTATAGTTGAAAGTCCAAAAACAAACATAACTCCTGCTCCTAAAACAACAGATTTAGTAGCAATGGCCGTAATTAACATCGTATAAACTAAACCACAAGGGAAAAATCCATTTAAAACACCTAAGGTATAAAAACTAAGTTTAGATTTAGAATTGAGCTGAGAAAAGAATATTTTTTTAAACCAAGCAGTCTTTGTTATAGGAAATTCTATAAAAGATAAAAACTTTAACCTACCAGACAAAGATAAACCCATAAGTATCATTAAAACACCAGAAAAAGAAAACATTATCATACGCATCATTGGTGTTGCTTCCCATAAAGAACCAAAAAAACCAAAGAGTGCACCCATTAAAGTATATGAAGATATTCTTCCAATATTATAAAAAGCATGACCTCTAGCTTGAGAAGGTTTAGATGCTGTTGGATCCATTTTTGCAGTTGTGTATGAAACTATAAAACCACCACACATTCCAATACAATGACCCAAAGAACCAAAAAAACCAAAGGCTAAAATTGCAAGTAGTTCTAAGGAATTGTTATCATAAAAATCCATATTATTCCTTAGGGTATTAAAATAATTAAGCCTTACAAAGACTTAGCATATGGTGAATGATTAATCTTTGAGTTGAAAGTATAAGTTTTCATTGTTACAAAAGTGTTAACTATTTCTTCATCAAAGATAAAAACTGTCCAAATATATAAGCAGATTCTTTTGGACCTGGACTTGACTCTGGGTGATGTTGAACAGAAAAAACATGACCTGATTTATAGTTTAAACCTTCGATAGTATTATCAAAAAGATTTGTGTGTGTTACTTCTGCAATTTCTGTAATATTGTCTGGAACATTATAGTTATGATTTTGTGCAGTAATTTCTACCATTCCGGTCTTTTCATTTTTAACAGGATGATTTCCACCATGATGTCCAAACTTAAGTTTAAACGTATCATATCCATGAGAGATAGAAAGAAGTTGATGACCTAAACAGATACCAAACATTGGAACTTTAGCATCTATAAGTTTTTTTATAGACTCTTGCTCTTTTTTAAGTACAAGAGGATCACCTGGTCCATTTGATAAAAACACACCATCAATTTCTCCATCAACTACACGTTTAACAAGAACATCTGCGTCAAAATCATTTGGCATTACTTCAACATCCATACCAGCTTGAGTAAGTTCATTTAAAATATTACGCTTAACACCAAAATCAATAGTAACTATTTTAGCTTTTACTTCTGGAGCGTCATTGTATTTAAAATTAACAGCGTCATAAGTACCGCTAGTATGTTTATAAGTTTCTTTTGTACTTACTTCTTCAATATAGTTTACATCTTCGATGCGAGGAGAATTTTCAAGTATTTTTTTTAGCTCATCTTTATCTGATATTTCAGTAGATGCAACCATCATCATAGAACCTTCATTTCTTAACATCTTAGTTAAAAAACGAGTGTCAATATTACATATACCAATTGCTCCATGCTCTTTTAAAAAGTCACCAAGAGAACCTTCTGCACGAAAGTTAGAGTGTCTATCTTGGTATGAACGAACAATGATACCTTTTGTATAAACACCTTTTGATTCCATATCTTCAGCATTTACACCAACATTACCAATTTCTGGAGTTGTGAAAGTTACAAATTGTCCTGCATAAGAAGGATCTGAAGTTATCTCTTGATAACCTGTTATAGAAGTATTAAAAACTATTTCTCCAACAGATGTTGTTTCAGCACCAAAGCTATCCGCCTCTAAGAAAGTTCCATTTTCAAGATACAAATAAACCTTTTTCATTTTTATGCCATCCCTCTTTTTGTTAGTTCTTCTCTATAAAGTTTTTCAAATAATATATCATAATCATCAGTACCAGGAATTATTTTTCTCTGGTATGATTTAATTTTTTCATATACTGTATCTTCTATTGCATCGTTGTCTGCTATAAAGTCTGTCATTGCAGAATAAATAACATTTTTGATACGAATTTCTTCTATTTCATAATGAATTAAATCTTCTTCATATAACTCATCTAAAATTTTATGTGCAATATCTGAAAATCTATCTTCATAGTTTAATATAACACCATGTTCAGCAGCAATTTTCTTTTTAATCATAAAGAAAAGTTGTCTATCATCTACATTTTGCTCATCCATAGCATCTTCATTTTCATCTAAAATATCATGTACTTTTTCTTCTAACGCTGCTTCTTGTTTAATGTTCTCTTCAAGAACTTTTCTAGCTTCCTCTGCAACTGGTTCTAAACCTTTTGTCATAGTAACAATTCCACTTTTATTTAATTCAATTGATACTTTTTGTGCTATATGCCCAACATGTTGCATTTTAATTTTCATTATAAAGAGCCTTCAGAAATATTTTCGTGATTTTACCCTAACAAAGGTAAAAAACTGCTTTGCTTTTTAATCAGTGTTTATCATCCACATAGAATGTATATCAAGATAATTCCAAAATGAAACTATATATTCTTCATTTACACCTTCTTTTACTAAATCAGGAAGTAACAAAGCATAAAGTTCTAACCATTTTTTTCTTGCTTTTTCATCTATTCTAAAAGGAGCATGACGACCTACCATCTTAGCTTCTCCACGATTTAGTTCAAAAAAATTCGGACCACCAGATATCTGTATTAAAAAATCTGCTGCATTTTTTTTAGCTTGAGTAAACTCATCTTCATCATTTACAGGAAAGAGCGCGGAAATACTACTAACTCTTATAAGTTCATAATGTGTATCAACAAGTTTTCTAAATCTTTTTTCACCAACTAAGTCATAAAAACTAGGATGAGGCTTAGTAACATCAGGTCTTATGCCTAGTTTTCCATCACTAATTTTTAAATTCACTCTTGTACTTCTGTAAGTAGTTTTGTCATTTCTGAAGCTTTATCTGTTTTCATTTTAGTTAAAATTTTTGCAGTTGTTTTAGGTTTCAAAGTCGATAAAATCACAGTTGCATCTTTTGCGTCTAACTTTGAAAGTACGTCTGCAGCTGATTGAGCCTTCATTTTAGAATATGTTTGAGAAATTTTATTCATCTTTAATTCTTTTAGCTCTTTTAGCATTTTTGTTATATTTTCTAATCTAAGTTTTGTCTCTTCTTCTCTCTTTTTTATATCAGCTTCTTGAATATTTAATTTTTCTTCTTTTATAGAAAGTTTTTCTTCTTTTTTCTTTAATAACTCTGTTGTTGCAACCTTTAATGCATCTAAGGCTTGTTCTTGTTCATCCATACGTTCAAGCTCTAAAATCAACTCTTGCTTTCGTTCTTCAAAAACTTGAGTACAATCATATAATTCACTGTTTGCCATAACATTTACACTTAAACTAATAAAAATTACTAAAAATATTTTATACATTATTGATTTCCCTTTTTATGACTTTGCTTTTCTATTAAAACTTATTAAGGCAATTTCATCAAGCTCTTTTGCTTCTTGAAGTTTTTGAGCTTTTATAATCTTATCTATCTCTGTTGTTTCAAGATACATAAACTTTTCGTACTCAATATTAGCAGTTTTGAGCTGTTGCATTGCTTTTACTAAAGCATTTTCAGACAGTTCAAGATTATATTTTTGAAATTTAATATCCTCTTGTGCTCTATGTTTTAGAACTTGCATCTGAGTAAAAATTGAAAAATTTCCATCATTTGGAAGTACTATAGAATTTAATTCTACATAAGCATCTTCTATCTTCTGTTTTACTATAGCTATAGTTTCATGACAAGAACTTACAGCTTGTTCCATCTTATCTAAGTATTGTTTTTTGATTTTAACAAGGGGCGTGTATTGTGTCTTCAAAGTATTTTACCTTGAAGATAAAAATAGAAAAAAAAGTATAATTTTGGCAACTTTTCTCCTAAGTTTTAATTATAAAATTATTGTATCATTTCTATCAGGTGAAGTTGATACTAGACCAATTTTTGTTTCTGTAATCTCTTCAAAAAACTTCAGGTAGCTTTTTGCAGTTTCTGGAAGATCATCCCATTTACGAACACCCTCTGTCTTATCCCAACCTGGAAATGATTTATAAATTGGTTTTACATTTTCAATATCTGAAGGCATATAATCAATCTCTTTAC
>Ga0256826_1002689_pt1 | contig 10768 bp, 10 predicted proteins | sample CV79metaG_FD_185975 | JGI IMG/M metagenome (GOLD analysis project Ga0256826, IMG submission 185975) | Hydrothermal vent microbial communities from East Pacific Rise, Pacific Ocean - CV79 | ecosystem: Environmental > Aquatic > Marine > Hydrothermal vents | place: Pacific Ocean: East Pacific Rise... | reverse complement strand
AATACAGTAGAGTAACATTTTGCCTTATATGACGAATCATATCTCTCATTATTCTCATCACCAAACTCTTGAAGAAGTGCAAACTTCTCAGCAGACATAATTGGTAAAACAGTTTTTAATCTCTTAGCATGTTTTGGTCCATCTTCGAGTAGGTTTTGAAGCTCTCCAAAACCTGTATTAAGACTCATTACAGTCTTCTCTCTAATTGGGTCAATAGGAGGGTTAGTCACCTGTGCAAACTTCTGTTTAAAAAAGTCTGTAAAGTTTCTCTGCTCATTTGAAAAAACAGCAAGTGGAGCATCATCTCCCATAGCAGCAGTGGTCTCTTTACCCTCTACCATCATAGGCTTAATAACCTCTCTCATAAGCTCTAAGGTATAGTTAAAATAACGCTGTTTCGCCTCCATATCTTTTTTATCAGAGTATGATTCTTTGATAGCTACAGTAGGAACGTGTTCTTGCAGATATGTCATATTTTTATTTAACCAGCTATTGTAAGGATGCTCACTCTTTATATGGTCATTAATATCCTTGTTTTTAAGAACTTTTCCATATTTTAAATCAATCCCTATCATCTCTCCAGATTGCAATCTTCCACGTTCAACTATCTCACTTTCTGGTATTTCAAGCACTCCATACTCAGAAGAGATAAGAATTCTATTATCAGTAGTCAAAATATATTTTGAAGGTCTAAGTCCATTTCTGTCAATTACACAACCAATATATCTACCATTTGTCATACTAACAGCAGCAGGTCCGTCCCAAGGTACAAAACATGAACCTGCATACTCATAGAAACCTCTTAGGTCTGAATCCATAAGAGATACATTGTGCCAAGGAGCAGGAATAAGAGAACGTGCTGCTTTAAAGAAATCCATACCATTAACTTGTAAAAACTCCATAAAGTTATCTAAACTAGCTGAATCACTCATATCATCTTGAATAACATCTATAATTCGCTTCATCTCATCATCTGTAAATACATCTGATTTAACAGCTGACATCTTTGCTTTTACATTATATCTGTTGGTTGTAACAGAGTTAATCTCACCATTATGTGCAATCATCCTAAATGGCTGTGCTAGTTTCCACTGTGGAAGCGTATTTGTGGAGAATCTTTGGTGAAAAAGACAAAATGAAATTTCAAAATTTTCATTAGCAAGGTCTTTATAGAACTTTTTGATATGCGTAGGCATAACAAGCCCTTTATAAGAAATTACTGATGTTGAAAAAGATGGAATATAGAATGTTTTATCCTCTATAAGCTCTGATTCAATCTCTTTTCTTGATAGGTATACCAACGCTTCAAATCTAGCACGTGCAACTGCACCCTTAGGAGCTACAAACACCTGCTTAATAGTTGGAAGTGACTCCATGGCCTGTTCACCAAGAGCATCTGTATCTATAGGAACTGTACGTGTATATAAAACTTTTAAATCATTTCTATTACAGACTGAATTAATAACATCAAAATCACTCTCGTTATTTGAAAAAACCATAGCTACAGCGTAACTCTTTGGAAGCTCAATATCTACAGCTCTTAACTCTTTATCAAAAAATGATTTTGGAAGTGAGAGTAGTAACCCTGAGCCATCACCTGTCATTCCATCTGCTGCGACTGCACCACGGTGCATCATACGAGAGAGAGAAGTAATCGCATCCTCCAAATTTCTATGTGAAGCACTATTGTCAATCGATGCCAATAGACCAAAACCACAGTTATCTTTAAACGATGTAAAGAGATCTTGCATAAGCCAACCTTTAATTAATATTTGATAGGGTTCTTGAAAAAATTCTTCCTAAATTGGGTCGATAGTATCCAAAAGATGTTTAAGAAAAGGGACAGAAGATGCGTGGTTTCATAATTGATATCAGAAAAGCTAAGAATGAGGATATCATTGTTACCGTTCTTAGCAATCAAAGTGTAACAGACTACTGGCGTTTTTTTGGAGCTAGACACTCTATATTGCAGATTGGTAATTTTATTGATTTTGAGGTAGAAGAGGATAGTGGAAACTTTATGAATAGAATGAGAAAAGTTTCTCATATTGGATTTCCTTGGATTTTCTCTTCTAATCATCTTTTAATTTGGCAAAACTTTATTAAACTTTTTAATAATCATTTAAAAGATACCACACAAATTGAAAGCTTCTACTTAGATTTACTTTTAACTATTGCACAAAAGTGGGATAAACAAAATCCAAAAAGATTAGCAGTTGAGGGGTATATCACACTTCTCTCATATGAAGGTAGACTATATGACCATGGTTTATGCTATATATGTGAAGAGCCTCTCGACAATAAGATAGGATTAATGAGAGCCTATATCCCTACTCATTCTAACTGTATTTATGCTAATAGTTATGAAAAAAATCTGATTTTTACTCTATTTGATACAAAAAGTACCATCCATCTTAATGACAATATAGTAGAAGAACTTTATATAATTTTACTAAAAGGGTTATAAATTATTATTTTTTTTATAAAGATGAAAATTTTATTTTAAAGAATAAAAGACTATAATGCTTTACAAAATAAATATATGATGAACTAAAGGAGATATAATGAAATTAAAATACTCGCATATATTGGTAGGTTTACTGCTGCCTTTATCCTATGCAACTGCGGACCAGACTTCGCTTATCCCACCAAATGCTAAAGCTGGTGAATGTTATGCAAAGGTTGTATTACCTGCTAAATATGAAACTGTTGAAGAGAGGGTTTTAGTAAAAGAAGCTTCAGAAAAAATTAAAATTATTCCTGCCAAATATGAGTGGTCTAGTAAAAAAGTAGAAGTAACTCCATCAAGTAAAAAAATCATTCCTGTTCCTGCTAAATATAAAAAAGTTATAGAAACCATTGAGATAAAACCAGCAACACGAATATGGAGAACAAATAGAAATAGAACATCTGCACCTGTAAGTAAAGAGATTTTGGTAGCTGCCAAATTAAAAGGTGTTGATTTGGACAGTACTGTACCTGGTATGTGTTATGCAGAGTATTTTACTCCAGAGAAATATAAAGTTGTAACAGAAGAGGTTGTGGTTAAAGAGGAGGGAGAAAAAACAGAGATTATTCCTGCTAAATATGAGATGGTTGAGAAGACTATTGAAGTAAGTCCTGCTGCAAAAAAGACAATCGAAGTTCCTGCTACTTATGAGTTTAAAGATGAGAGAATTCTTGTAGAAAAAGAGAAAACCGTATGGAAAAAAGGTCATAACCCTGCAACAAAATTAAATGGTGCTACAGGTGATATTATGTGTCTGATTAAAGTACCTGCTAAATATAAAATTATTAAAAAAAGAGTTGTTAAAACACCTGCAACTACAAAAATAATTGAAATTCCAGCAGTATCAAAAACAGTTAAAGTAAAAAAACTTATCTCTGAAGCTACTGTTAAAAAAACAGCTATTCCAGCAGTCAAAAAAACTATCAAGAAAAAAGTACTTGAGTCAAAATCAGACTTTACATGGATAAAAGTTGGTCAACCAGTTGAAAAGGGTTGGAAACATACAGGACATAAAATCTGTCTAATAGAGCAACCAGCTGTAACACAAAAAATCACTAAGACAGTACTTGATACACCTGCTTCAACTAAAGAGATTGCTATTCAAGCAACATTTAAAGATATGAAAGTTAAGAAATTAATTTCTGAAGCACAAGAGATTAAAACTCCAATTCCTGCTGAATACAAACTACTTAAAAAGAGAAAGAAAATTTCAGATGCTACTCAAGGTTGGGAGAGAATTCTTTGTCAAACAAACATGAACAAAGAGGTTATCTTGAAAATTCAAAATGCACTTAAAGCAGAAAACTACAATCCAGGTAAGATTGATGGTGTTTTAGGTCGTGATACACGAGTTGCACTAGATAAATACCAAAGAGATAATTCACTAGCAACTGGTGGAATTACTTATGAGACATTAAATGCTCTTAAAATAGACCTTTAATATTTTGATATCTGTATAGGCAACCACAAGGGATTACCTATACAGACAATAGATATTATCTAAAAATGAAAATTTTCACCTAAATAATATTTCCTTACATTTTCATCTTCCATAATCTCTTGGCTTGTACCCTCAGCTAACATCTCACCACTTCTCATAACATAAGCTCTATCACATATTCCTAGTGTCTCACGCACATTGTGGTCTGTAATAAGCACTCCCATATCTAAATCTATCAACTGCTTAATAATATTTTGGATATCCTCCACCGAGATAGGGTCAACTCCTGCAAATGGCTCGTCAAGAAGTAAAAATTTCGGTTGTGCAACCAATGCTCGTGCTATCTCAACACGCCGTCTCTCTCCACCTGAAAGCTGAATACCAAAACGTTGACGAATAGGTGTGATATTAAAAAGATTCAGTAAATCTTCAATTCTCTCTCCTGCTATTTTCATATTAAGCTTCATAGCCTTTGCTGCCATTATCAGATTGTCATCGACTGTTAAATCTTTAAATATACTGGACTCTTGTGGTAGATAACCTATTCCTAATCTTGCTCGTTGACTCAAAGGAAGCTTGGTAATCTTTTTACCATCCAAAAATACCTCTCCACTACTTACATCTGTTACTCCACAAATCATATAAAAAGAGGTACTCTTCCCTGCACCATTTGGACCTAACAGCCCTACAATTTCACGAGAAGAGACTCGCAAAGATACATCATGTATAATAGTTGTTTTTTTAATAGTCTTTGATAACTGTTTAGCCTCTAATGTATGTATTATATGTTTTTTAGATTGCGTAGATGACATTAATCTCTCTTTATTTCGTATTTTCGTTTCTCTTCAAAAGGGGTAATAGTTACCGTAAAAAGTTCATATCCTGCATCTAACAGAAATTTTTTAAGTGCATCATCACCCCACTCTACCATATGCCATCCCTCTTTATCAAACTCCTCAAAAAGCCCCAACTCCATAAACTCTTCATTCTCTATACGATACAAATCATAATGAAAAAGATTCTCTTTATAGCACTGCTGTAGTGAAAAAGTTGGAGATGTCACCTCCTCTTCTATCCCTTTTGATTTGGCTATCGCTTTTGTTAAAGTTGTTTTTCCTGATGCTAAATTTCCTGTTAAAAAAATTATGGCATCTTTGGGGAGTATCTCATTTAAATACATAACAACCGTATCAAGTTCATCTAATGATGCAATTATCTCTTTCATTAAATTTATACAAATCCATTAGAGACTCTAGCAATAAGCTCTAGGTGTTTTCTAGCCTTACCACTAGCCAATCCATCTCTAGCCATCTCAAATGCCTCCTGCATATCCCTAGCACTCTTATCAGCAAAAAGAGCAAATCCTGCATTCAAGACTATTATATCTCTTTGTGCATCTGTGCCTTCTCCACTAAATATATTTCGTGTAATAATGGCATTATCAAAAGCAGAGCCACCCAAAATAGCATCTTTTGGTGCGAGTTTAAATCCAAACTCTTGTGGGTCAATAACCCCATGTGAGACAATCCCACCCTCAACATAAGCAAATTGAGTTGTCGTCGCCAAAGATATCTCATCCATCCCATCATCACTACTTACTACAAATGCTCGTGAAGTGTTAAGCTCTTTTAGTGCTTTTGCTATCCTCTCTATATAATCAGGTGAAAACACACCCATAAGATATTTTTTTGCTCCTGCTGGATTAGTTAAAGGTCCTAAAATATTAAAAATAGTTCTATATGGTATAGATTTTCGTATAGGCATAAGATGTTTCATAACAGGATGATGATTCATAGCAAAAATAAAACAAAAACCTGTCTCCTCTAACATTTTAACCTGTTGTTCAGGAGTTAAATTAAGATTTATTCCTAATGTCTCTAAAACATCTGCTGAACCAGAGTTGCTTGTTATGCTACGACTTCCATGCTTTGCAACAACCGACCCCATAGAGGCAAGAAGTAATGAAACTGTTGTAGAGATATTAAAACTTCCACTCTTATCTCCACCTGTTCCTACAACATCAATAGCCTGTTCTTGTAAAGATTTTGAAATTGGAAGTTTTATAGAGTGCTTACGCATTATTGAGGTGGCAGTAGCAATCTCACTAGGAGTTTCACCCTTTTGGGATAATTCAACCAAAAATTCCCGTGCCTCTTCAACACTCATTTCATTGTTAAATAATCTCTCAAACTGCTCTTTGGTACTCATGATAACTCCTTTACATACTCATCTTTTTGACTCTTTGGAATTGTTTTGGTAGTAGGGATTTGCAAAACCTCATAGTTTTTAGCCCCTTTTAGATACTCAATAGTTATCTTATCTCCAATAGCCACATTTTTACTAGCTTTTGCTTTCATATCATTAATAGACACAACCCCACTTTTAACCATATCAGAGGCAATAGTTCGTCGTTTTACTACATTTACGGCTGATAGCCACTTATCTATTCGCATAGGATATTCTCTCTTATTTTCAAAAAATTATTTTATTGTTTAAATATTTGTTGTGATACTAATCACCCCTACTGTTTAAACTCCTGCTCTGCTTGGTTGGCAACCACTGCACCCATCATTGATAAATTATCACCTATAATATATTTTGAGTCTCTAAGCTCATTTAATATCTGCTTTGCTTCACTCATTCCACTATCAAACATACCTGTATTTACTAAAGACTCCAAAGTATCTTTCATACTCTCACCCTCCTCTCTCTTGGCAATAGCCAAGAGAAAGACACGTTTGATTATATCTAACTCATCCATAGAGATTCTCTTAGTGAAGGTCAGCGTTTAGCTTAACTTCTCTTACGCTTCTATTTACTACTATCTCACCTGTAGTTGAGTTTTGTCTAAAGTGAAGACCATTTAGACCTTGAAGTCTATCTGCTCTAAATGTTGCTTGAGAGCTAAGATTAGCATCAGGATTAGCCTCATTTATTTTTGCTAACTCACTATCAGATATCTTAACCTTTGTTCCTGCAAAAATAGCCACACCCCCATCAATAATACAAGCATCACCAAGAGGAATACCACAAGTTGAGTTTGCTCCAAGAAGTGTATTTTCACCAATAGAGATAGGATTTCCATCTGTTCCACTTAGAACACCTAAAATACTAGCACCTCCACCAATATCAGAACCAGCACCAACAATAGCAGAGCTGGAGATTCTACCCTCTACCATTACTGAACCTAATGTTCCTGCGTTGAAGTTAATGTATGAAGCACCTGGCATAACAGTTGTTCCACCTGCTAGTTGAGCTCCCATTCTTACCTTTGAAGCATCTAAAACTCTTGTATTGTCAGCAGGGATAATATGCTGTAGATATCTTGGAAATTTATCTACACTGTCGATATTTGGAAATGTACCGTTTAGTTTCATATCTATCTCATTCTCTCGAAGATACTCCAACTCATATGGAGTGTTTCCAACCCATGCAACATTGCTCAAAATCCCAAATGCACCATCTAAATTTAAACTTCTAAGAGGAGCTTTTCCCTGTGATAAAGCATAAAGTTTAAGATATACAGCCTCTACACTTTGTGATGCTTCATCGGCAAATAGAAATGTAATTCTAAAGTTTTTAGCCACATCGTCCATCGCAGATAAAGCTTTGATTACCTGTACATTTTTATGTGCATCACCAGTAGCCTCTCCAATATACGGAGCAAACATTGCCATTGCATTAGAGATAAAATTATCATTAATAGTTGCTACAAACTCAGAGCCTGAAAAATCAACATCAACTTTAGCCTCTTGAAGTGCTTTGATAAACACAGCAGATGAACCAAAATTTTCACCCCAGTTGATAAGTGCATAGTTTGCTTGAAGAACTTTATCTGCATTTTTTTGACCTCTATCAACTCTAGCAATACCAAATGCTATAGGCTCTCTATATCCCTCTTGTCCTGTTACCTCTGCTACTAATGCTTTAAACTCTTCTGTCGAATTCACTGTTAAAATTGCCATTAATATTACCTTTTTGTTCTGTATTTTTATAATTTTGTGATTATAGCTAAGTTGGCTTAGAAAATAAATTTAGAGAAGTTTTAAAAAAGTAAAATGTTTAGCCTAAATGTGAAAAAGGCTAAACATTAAAGAAAGCGTAAAAATTACAAAGGAGTTTTCAAAAGTTAATTAACTTTCATTATTAGTATAATAGATAAATGTTACAAAAACATCACAAAACTAAAAAAAATAGGAAAAAATAGTAATTTATACTAAAACACCAATGGATAATACATCCGAACACTCTCTCGACTTTCAATATTTTTATCTACTAGAACAAAACTATTTTCAGCATAAAATTCTATAACACGCTCATTGTTAATAGCATCCAAAATAATAAACCTACCACCAATTATTTTTTTAGCATCTTTGATTGTCTCAATTGCATCATTTAAAATATATCTTCCAATTTTAAAAGAACAAGAGTTTGATTTACCAAGTTGAGCTATTAAAAAACAAGCTATCTCTTCACGATTTTTATTGATACCATCAAGTTTTTTTATGGTACTTTTCGAGATAGCATTTGTGGATAGGACATTAAGAGATACTGTAAAATAAGCAACAACCTCACCCTCTTTTGATAAGTAAAGATAGGTTTTAGTAATCTGCCTTTTTTCAAATGAGATGGCTTTACTAAAGTCATTTAGAAAATTTTGGAGGTCTCTGTTTTTGTGACATTTAAAAGTATTGAGCAGTTTTGTTATGGTATCTAAGTTATATAAATCTAAAAGTTCTGTTAGAGAAAAGAAGTGTAATTCTTGATAATACTCTTGTGTTGTAATATCTTTATCCTATGACAGTTTTTAGAAACATTAGATTGGGTTTTCTTTTTCTAATACTAACTAAGGATAAAAACTTTTTATCTGATTTGGCTCTTTTTAATATATACTCTTTACTATGAGCATAGTTGATGGCGATTTCGCTGTTAACAGAAAAAATAATTTTTTCAAATATCGCTTTTGTCATTGTTTTTATCCTCTCTTGATTTTTTTAAAGTATAACATAGAATCCATTAATAAAACTTAGAGGTAAACGCACTTTTAGGGAATAAAACTTAAAACTCCCTAAAAAAGCGAATACTCCTCTTTAATCTTAGGCAACATAGACTTATCAAGAGCATAGATAAAGGCATAGTTGAAGTAGGCATTTTTTAAAATATCTCTTGCCTCATCTATATCATTGTACCAGTTTGGTCTGTCTACTCCGTCTACTTTTGTTTTTGGTGGAGTCATTACAATTGTTTTTACCCATGCACCGTTATATCTTACATACTCTCTTGCCTTGTAGACATCTTGTAGGTTATCGGTAAATATAGCTACCTTGTCACTCTTACTAGGGTTCATAATATTTAGAGAGCCATCAATGAAAACAGGAACAAAATGTTTGGTATATCTCACTCTATCCAAATCATACGGTAGGTGATGTAAGTCACAGAACTCAACTACACGTTTTAGAAAGTCAACGTGAAATGGGGTGATATCTTTCTCTTGATATATATAGTTGTTAATTTTAAAAGTGGTCTTAAAGAGCGTATCACTAATAATCTCACAACTCGCCTCTTTGTTCAAGATAGCGACATCTGGTTTTATCATCTTCATTAGTTCAACATTAGTACCAATAAACATCTTTGCACTAGAGTTCAAAATCTTCTCAAACATCTTTCGCCAATCGTTAGGCAAAATATCCAAATTATTTTTTTGAGTCACTATCATCTTCAAAAAAGACAACTCATGTTCAGTAAAGAGATAAAAGTTAGCCTCTCTTGAAATTAATACATAACGAATAAGTTTAAATGCAGCTATTTGAATATCTTTTACTTGTATCCAAGCCACTTCACTATCTGTTATCTTTATCGCATGGTCAGAGAATATAATGGCATAAGCACCATTATCAAGTGCTGTTGCAATATCCTCATTGCTATCTGATATAAATAGGTCTCCCTCCTCTACTTTTGAAGGATAGACTGTAACTGAATTAATTGCAGTTATTGTTGGCTCAGAGATAATATTCCCAGATGTTAAGTTTAATAAATCTTCTATTTTCATTACTACCCTAGCTTATCGGTGTACCGATGGTTTTTGGTTTTTCTGGTCGAATTAGAGATAGACCATCTTTATCTTTGGCAGCTAGTAGCATACCCTCACTCTTCATTCCCATAAGTTTAGCAGGTTTGAGGTTTGCAACAACACAAGCTTGTGTTCCTACCAAATCATCAGGGCTATACCACTCTTTGATTCCTGCTACAACTTGTCTTGGATTCTCTTCACCTATATCAACTTGAAGGAGTAGAAGCTTTTTACTCTTTGGAACTTCCTCTGCACTAACAATAGTACCAATCTTTAGAGAGGTTTCAAAAAACTTATCAATTCCTATAAGAGCAATTCCATCTGCTTTTTTATCCTCTTTTTTCTCTTTTTTTGGCTCTATTTTAGGCTCTTCTTCTTTTTTCTTCTCTTCTAAGAGTTGCTCCTCTATTCTTGGAAACAGTGGCTCTCTTTTTGCTGTTACAAATGGCTCTAGCATCTCACCCTTACGGATAATTTGCTCAAAACTCTCTGGTGTAATCTCAAAACCTAGTGCATTACAGACTATATTTGTAGTCTTTGGCATTACAGCATGAAGCATCAGTGAGACTTTGGCAAGAATAGTAGCTATAAGCCCATTTAGTGCCATTGTCTCTTCTGTTTTACCCTCTTTTATCATTGTCCAAGGCTGATATCTATCAATAGCTCGATTTGCTACTGTTAACGGTCTCCATAGCTCTTCAAGATATTTATGAAGTTGAAGCTCAAATATCATAGGCTCTAGCTTATC
>Ga0256826_1002688_pt1 | contig 10771 bp, 9 predicted proteins | sample CV79metaG_FD_185975 | JGI IMG/M metagenome (GOLD analysis project Ga0256826, IMG submission 185975) | Hydrothermal vent microbial communities from East Pacific Rise, Pacific Ocean - CV79 | ecosystem: Environmental > Aquatic > Marine > Hydrothermal vents | place: Pacific Ocean: East Pacific Rise... | reverse complement strand
ATTTCACAAAACCTCTTATATCTACTCCTATAGTTTTAGCAACGAAACTTGATATTAGTTTTATTATCAATTTTAAATCTATTAAAAATAAAAAAATTGCTGTACCATCAGGTTACAGTATTATAAATTATCTAAAAACAGAGTATCCAAATTTTGAGATAGTAGAGGTTAAAAATTTAAGTGAAGCCTTACAAAAGGTAAAAGATGGAAAAGTATATGGAGCGATAGGCTCTTTAGCTACTATCAGTTATCTGATGCATCAAAAGTATGCAGGGGATGTTAAAATCTCTGGAAAATTTGAGAAAAATTTAGATGTACCGATGGGTATTAGAAATGATAATGATATTTTAATTAATATCTTTGAAAAATTAATTTATCAAATTAGTGATGAAGAGCATTATAATATTTTCAATAAATGGATTACTTTAGTTGTTGAAAAGGAGAAAGATTATACTACTGTTTTTCAGATAATAGGTTTAGTTATCCTTATCCTTTTTCTTATTCTTATCTTTATGTTAAGAGAAAGTTTGAAAAAAGATAGATTTTTCTTAGCACAATCTAAAATAGCACAAAATAAACTCAATAAATCTTTAAAACTTTTTGGTGAAAATGTTATATCTTTAAACATAGATACAAAAGGAAAGATTATCTATGCTAGTGAAGCACTTTCTCTTATATCAGGATACTCTCAAGAGGAATTAAATGGCAAACCTTTTACTATTTTAAAAGATTCTGATATCTCTCAAGGAAAGATTAAAGAGATATGGAAAATGATAAGGTCTGGAAAACCTTGGTATGGAGAGATAAAAAATCGTAAAAAAGATGGTGGCTATTTTTGGGCAAAGACGTCTATTATTCCAGAGTTTGATGAAGAGCATAATATTATCGCTTATATATCGATACAGCAAGATATTACACCTCAAAAAGTAAAAGAGGAGTTTATGGCAAATATGAGTCATGAACTGAGAACACCTCTTAATGCTATTATCGGTTTTAGTGGTATCTTAAAAAACAAAGAGAGTAGTTTTGATCATAGAACATTAGCACAACAGATCAATAGTAGTTCACATGGATTGTTGATGCTTATCAATGATATTTTAGATCTTTCTAAAATCCAAAATACTACATTTAAGATAGAAACTCATAAGTTTAATGCGTATCATGAGATAGAGCTTCATGCGAAACAGTTTAAGGGTTTGACAATACAAAAAGATTTGAACTTTAAAAATCATATAGATAAAAGTTTAGATGCTCAGTTTAATGGGGATTGGTTACGAATATCTCAAATTATTTTAAATCTTATATCAAATTCTATTAAGTTTACAGCTAAAAATGGTGAGATAAAATATACAACGATATATGAACATAATGCTCTCATCATCACTATTAATGATAATGGTATAGGGATGAATAAAGAGACTCAAGATAGAATATTTAAACCTTTTGAACAAGCTGATGGTTCTACTACGAGAAAATATGGTGGAACAGGACTTGGATTAAGTATCACTCAAAAACTTGTAGAGATGATGAATGGTACAATAGAGTTAACATCGGAACCAGAAGTAGGTACAACATTTAAGGTAACACTTCCTTTAGAAAAACTTCAAGCAACAGAAGAGAGTATAGAACAAGTAGAAATGAACGAAGAGGATAAAGAAAATAGTTTAGAGGGAAATATACTGGTAGTAGAAGATAATAAAACAAACCAGATGTTAATCACAATGCTTTTAGAGGAGTTTGGAGTAAGTGTAGATATAGCAAATGATGGTGTAGAAGCTGTTGCCATCTATGAACCTCAAAAACATAATCTTATACTTATGGATGAAAATATGCCAAATATGAATGGAATAGAGGCGATGAAAATTTTAAAAGATAAGTATAAAGAGAGTTGTGGTGCGATTATAGCACTTACTGCAAATGCGATGAGTGGAGATAGAGAGAAATTTTTAGAACAGGGAATGGATGGATATATATCTAAACCTATAGATGAAGATAAACTTTATATTGAAATTAAAAGATTTTTAAAGAGTAGAGAGTCTCTATCTTGTTAAAATTTCATCAAATTATATTGAAAAAATTTGTACTTATATTTTCTATCCTTTTTTTTATAGTGGGTGCAATAGTCTACTTTTGGACAAAAGAGTTTTATATATCTCAAACAAAAGATGCTCTTTTAAATAATATAGAGATACTCTCTTTCGATATAGATAAAAATACAAATTTAGATGCTCTTGCTATAAAGATAAAAGAGAACCTCAATCTTCGACTCACTATTATCTCTGCACAAGGGGATGTTATAGCTGAGTCTCATAAAGATAAAACAAAGATGGATAATCATAAATATAGAGATGAGATTATGCAATCAGAAAAAGAGGATTTTGGATATAAGATACGCTATTCAGACTCTATAGATAAAAATCTGCTTTACATTGCTAAAAAATATGATTTTAATAGTTCCCATATCTATATTAGATTATCAAAAGAGCTAAAAAGTATCAATGAACAGATACTCTCTTTAGGATTAAAAATCTTTGCTGTATTAGCACTCTTTTTTTTAGTGATATTTATAGTTACATATAAGATTAGTAAAGAGTTGGAGAAGGAGATTGTAAAAATTGTCAATTTTTTAACCTCTCTTACTAAAAAAAATAAGATGACCTATATTAGTTCCGATTTTTCCTTAGAGTTTCTTCATATCACAAAACTTTTAACAAAAGTAGCACAAATAATAGTAAAAAAAGAGAAACAAAAATCAAAATATACAGCAAAGTTACAAGTCTCTAATAAACAAAAAGATGATATTATCTCTGCTATCTCTCATGAATTTAAAAATCCTATAGCAGTTATCAATGGCTATTCACAAACACTTTTAGATGATGAAGAGATAAATCAAAATATTCGTAAAAAGTTTCTAACGAAAATATATAAAAATGGTACAAAATTGAGTGCACTTATAGATACTCTGCGTCTCTCTATAAAACTTGATAGTGGACAACAAACTATGAACTTTACTACTTTAAATCTATATGATTTAGTAGTTGATAGTGTTGAAAACATAGAAGTTAGTTATCCAAAAAGAGAGATAAGAATAGAGGGAGAAAAAGATATAACTTTAAAGGTAGATAACTCTCTTTTTAGTGTTGTTATCTCAAATTTACTTGAAAATGCTTGTAAATATTCTGAAGATGAGGTAGTTATAAAGTTTAGTGACAAGAGTATAGAGGTAGTAGATGAGGGGATAGGGATAAGTCAAAATGATTTAGACAATATCACAAATAAATTTTATAGAGCAGATAAAAATAGTTGGAATAACTCTTTAGGTCTTGGTCTTTTTATAGTAAATAATATTATTAAACTGCATAGTTTTAAACTACAAATAGAAAGCGCTGAAAATGAGGGTTCTACATTTAGAATAGTGTTTTAACCGAGATGAAAAGATATAATGATTAAATTTATAGAGAGTATAGGTGATAAAACCATTAACTCTTTTAATTCTATTTATGAGGCTTTAAAATTTACTTTTTTATGTCTTATCCATATGGTAAATCCCCATAGTTATAATCCAGCTATGAGAATGGTTTTAATTAAACAGATCTATTTTACAGCTGTGACTATACTTCCTCTTTTTATCTTTATGGCATCTATTTTTGGTTCTGTTATTATAGGAATGGTTATAGGTGTAGCTACTCAATACTCTTTACAAGAAAATATAGGTTCAATCATCGTTACTTTTGTTATAAATGAGTTTTCGCCATTTTTTACAGCACTTTTAATCTCTTTACGTTCAGGAACAGCTGTTAATACAGAGATAGCTATCATGAGTGTTAATAAAGAGTTAAATACATTAAAAGAGTATGATATAGATTTGATAGATTATCTTTTTTTACCACGTATTATTAGTGGAGTGATTAGTGTTACTTTTTTATCGATACTTTTTGCACTGATAATGCTTAGTAGTGGTTATATTTTTACTCTTTTTTATATGGGAATGGATCTGCATATCTACACAGCACTTCTTTTAAATGCTGTTGAGATAAAAGATTTGATTGTTTTGTTATTTAAAAGTATCGCATTTGGATTTGTGATTATGTTGATTCCTATATATAGTGGATTTAAAACAGCAAATAGTTATTCAGCTATACCAATATCTGTTCTTAATGGAATGGTAAAACTATTTATAGCTATATTTTTTATAGAGGTGTTAGCATTATTACTCCAATCACTTTAAAGTTTTTTTCATCAGATAAGGAGATAGAAAGATATATCTTAAATTTTAAAGATTATGCTCTTATCTCTACCAAAACACCATTATTATCAAATCTAAATATGCTAGAAAATATAGCTATTATAAAAGAGGTTCAAGATTTACTTCCAACAAAACAAGCACAAGCAGAGGGAGTGGAGTTATTAGATAGATTGAAACTAGCTCATATAGGAAACTTAAGAGTAGCACAATGTAAAGCAGAAGAGCTCTTTTATGTGATGTTTATACGTGCTATGATGACGAAAAAAAATAGCATTGTTATAGATATGCCCTATGCAATTATTTATAATTTACAAGATATAGAGCAGATTATCTATAATATAGAGTTATTAAATAGTAAGAAAAAGAATATCTTTATTTTTGATACTTTAAATCATAAAACTCGATATAAGAACTATCTATCTTCCTAATCATAAACATCATCCATATCAAAATCATCTTGATTTTCTAACTCTTGTATAGAGTCTAGAGAATCAGGATTTACTTCTGCACTACTAAAATCATAATTTTCTTCAGTATAAAAAACTTGCTCTTTTGCATATTTTTTCTCTTTTTTAAGGTCCACTTGAAGCTGTTTTGCTATTCTAGCTTTTTTTTCTGTTTCATTTTCTATCTCATTTGAGGCTAATAATATTGTCGTAAACATTATTAGAAGTAGTAATTTTTTTTTCATAATTCGTTCCACCTTTTATATTTTAATTATTATATCAGAATATAATTATTATAAATATATCTTACAAGATAATAACTCTATTTTTACAAAAAAGATTTTTATCTATCATTAAAGATGTAGAATAGATACCACTCTCCACACAACTTTGCGAAATAACAGTTACAGAGTTAGCTTTATCTTTAATTTCATTAGTAGAAATAATATGTGAATATATTTTTGAACCAATAGTATAGTTTCTCTCATATGATGCTGAGGTAGTTAAAGCTTCATTTTCTAACTCTATATATAGAGCTATTTTTTGCTTATCTAACGGGTCTTTAACTCCAATGGAAAATTTACTATTATTAGGTTTTTTTCCAAGGGCATAGATATCTCCTCCATAATTAATAAGTGCAGATTTTATCTTATATTTTTTTAAAATTGATATAGATTTATCAACTGCATACTCTTTTACAAAGCCCCCTAAATCTATTTGTGTATAGGGGTTGTCAAAAACAATCTTATTTCGTTGAATCTTGAAATGGTTTACACCTACAAATGCTAAAAGCTGTTCTCTTTTTTTATAAAACTCTTTTGGATCTTTTTCAAATCGATACAACTCTTTAAGTGTTGCAATAGTTATATCAAATAAACTATCTGTAAGTTTATAATATTGTTTTGCACGTTGTAAAATAGCCTTTGTTTCACTATCTAATATTTGAGTTTGACGGGAGTTTATTTGAGATATAAGAGAGTTTTTATTGTAATAGTTATATTTCTTTTCTAATCGTTTTGTTTCAGAGAGTATCGCATCTGCGATAAAATCTGCTTGATATTTAGTAGAAGCATAAAGAGTAATCTCACAAGGAGTACTCATAGCTTCATATCTATATATAAATTTTTTCATTTAAAATCCATAAGTGAACCCACTCACAAAATAGAGAGCATCTAACCCTGTACTTTGAGTATAATAATTTGCTCCAAAATTGATATTTACCTCATCATTTATCTTGTAATCGATACTTGATTTGTAAGTAAGTGCATTAAACCCACTTAGCCTTTGGTCACTTGAAGCATACACCTCATCTGTAAAATAATCTTTATAGCCACTAAAAAAATCAGCTTCAGTTTGGATATATCCTCTCAAACCAACTTTAAATATCCAATCATCGTCAAATTCATATAAAATATCTGTATCTAATGTATGAGAATCTATACCCCAATCATCACTATAATATCTATATCCTAAATGAAGAGTTAGGGTATCACTCAAAGCATTAGCATATTTTAAAGTCAAACCATAAGCTATTTTAGAATCTGGTCGATTCTCTCCTACTACATCAGCACTACTATCTGCTTTATAGTTTCTGACAACATTCAGGTATGGGTTATCTAAATATCCATCATCATTAGAGAAAAATAGTGCTATTTTTGCATTACTAGAACTATCTATATTTTGAGAGAAACTGACTTGTGCATTGAATGCTGTTGCATCCATCGCTTGACTCGCACCACTACAACCATCTACTCCAACACTATTACAATATTTTAATATCTGATTAACTTGATATGATACACCAAATGCAACTGATTGGTTTTTAGAGCTATCTAACCAGTGCATATACTCAGCTGATGCCTCAGTAGAGTAAAAATCACTCTCATTGGAACGACTTACACCAACTGTAAGTTCATCTCTATTCTCAAAACGTTTAGTAAGAAGTAAACTTCCTGCAACTCGTTTATCATCGTATTGAGTATTGCCATACTCTACATCTGATGCTTTGATTTCAAGACCTCTTGCAAATGCTGAAGCACCACTTGAAGTATCCGAAGAAGCACTACTTGTTCCATCATAACTTTCATCGTAATAGTTTTGAGAAGCACCACTCACTACATCTACTACTAGACTAGCATTTAAAGTATAGTCTGTTCCAAAATCTTTATTTATCATAATAGAGGGTGCAGAAACATCTGTTCTATCTTTATTTTCATTATATTGGAGATATTGTACAGTGACATAATCTTCAGCATTTAATGCCATCGTTGAAAGTAGTGTAGCAACGGCTAATGATATTTTTAATTGCATCCGCAACCTCCTCCAGCAACTCCACCACCACCTTTTGATGCCTCTTTAGAGAAGTAGATATGCTCTTCAAACTGTTTATTTATAGGATTTATTCCCGATTCTTTCATCGTTTTTTTAGCCAATATCTCTTTCTCCCAAGGTTTTACATCTTTGATGCACCCTGAAAAAAAGAGGGTAGTTAAGAGTGCTACTAATGGAACTATTTTCATAATCTATCTCATCTCTTTAATATCTTGTAAAATCACTTTATCTATATTATCAACTGCACCAGTGATAATTTTTACTATTTTTTTGTTTTTAATATAATAAAGTGTAGGCATACCAATAGGAGCAAAATCAGCTATTACAAGGTTTTGAGGGTCATTAATAACTCTAAAATTAAGATGATTATCTTTTTTGAGTTTATTTTGGAACTTAATACCCTGTGCTACTTTTTTATCTACATCTATACCTATGATTTCAACTTTTGTAGTATCTATTTTTTGATTTGCTAATGATATAAGTGGTATCTCTTTTTTACAAGAACCACACCACGAGGCAAAAAAGTCTATAATATAGAGTTTATCTTGTGTTACTTGTATATGTGAAGCGATAGCATCAGATATTGTATCACCTTTTTCATAGGCATATATATTGCTAAAAAGTAATAAACTTATTGTTGTTATTTTTAATATTTTATTCATCATCTTCCATCTCCGCCTCTTCAGCTAAACAATCCATACCATCAGAATATTTATCTACATGTGCACCATACTTGTACGTAAGTTCTCCACCCATTTTTCCTTGAGCTAATACACCAATAGATACAAGAGCAATAAGAGTAATCGCAATAATCTCAATTTTCATCTGTTTTTTCTTGCATCCAAATATTTTAATTAAAGTTGTAATAATCATTAAAATAACAAGATAAAGTCCTAAATCCTTATGGTTTCTAAGTATCTCTTGTCCTTCAGAACTTAAGAAGATATAGACTTCACTACCATCGTGTTTTCCACTAAAAAAAGCGGTAATTATAAAAATAGTAGCACCAAGCATAAAACGAGTAGAGATTTTAGACATAAGTTCACTAGGTTTGATGAGGTAAGCGATAGCAACAAGAAGAGCAATAATAGGGAGTGACATAGCAAAATGTGCAACTGCTGGATGTAACATAATAAAAACCTTATTTTAAATTTAGAGTATTATTTTACTCTTTATTATATAAATATTTCTTATGAATAATAATTTTACTAAAAGATAAAGGTTAAAAAAATTATCAATTTTTAATCTTTGAGAGGATACAATGAAGTAATAAAAAAAGGATTTGCAATGAAAAATTATATTTTAAAAAACTCAATGTTATCACTCGCAACTATTGTTGTTCTTGGAACTACAGGTTGTGGTGGCGGAGATAGTAGCAATACTTCTACTACAGATAATACAGAAATTCAAACTCCTACAGGAACAGAAACTCCTAATGAAAATATAATACCTGCAAAAACAGAGATACTAAGTGGTAATGTTAATCTAACAGATACTACAGCAAAAAAATCCCTTGCAAAAAGTATAGCTAGAGCAGATGCACTAGAAAATTTTAACTGTGGAACAACTGCTATAGTTCAGTTGTATGCTATTGATGATACTACATATACAACACCTTTATTAAAAGAAGCGATAGAAGTCAATCAAACAAACTGTGCATTTAATATAAATGATACAGATTTTATAGATAAAAATAGTTCATCATCTGATAATCAATACTTAATTAGAACTCTTATAGAGGATGGTGATAAAACAGTAGAACTCTCAGCTACAAAACTCTCAGAAGGTGTTGAAGTTGGAGTTGTTGACCCTATTGCAACTTTAATCAAAGAGCGTTTTAGCGTTGTCATTACTCAAGTAAAAGAGAGTATGAGTAAATTAGAATCGTTAGGTGTTACTACTGACTCTATTGCAACTGCTGTTGAAAATATTATTGCAGATTTTGAGAAAAACTTTGATGCTACAGTTGAGAACCTAAAACAAGATATAGCTTCAGGTAAGATAAATATAGATCCAACAATGTTTGAAACAACAGAAACATTAGATACTACAGTAACAGAAGAGCAATTAAAAGAGCGTGAAGAAAAGATAAAATCAGTTACTCAAACATTTGATAAATCATCAGCATCAACTACATTTACAATGCTTGAGAGTTCTATGAAAAAAGAGCAACTTGATAACGTAACTATTACAGAGGATAATTTAAGAACTACATTAACACCCGCTTTAGCTGAGATAAAATATGGTGTTATTGAAAGCTTTGTCAAAATAGGTTTACCAGTACATGATGGACAGGGAAATTTAATAGTTTATATCCCTATAGAGGAGAGTAGAAAAGGTGAACTTCCTGGTAAAATTTATCAACTAGCATATTCAACGATAGATAAAAAGATTGAGGCTATTGGCGATGATTTTCATATAAGAGTTATCAACCCTAAAACTGATTTAAATCAAGTAAATGGAAATGAGGATTGGTATAGAGATATTCAAGATAACGATATAGTCATTCCATCAAATGTTATCAATGCTATGATGGTAGCAAAAGATCATACTATCACTATGCAAGATTTAGGAAAAGCTTTAGATAAGGCTCTTGGTGGAGATGGTTCAAACGATAGTTTTACTACTACAGCTATTTATAACACTCAAATGAATGATAGTGTTGAAACATCTGTGGAAAATATTGTAGATGTTTTTAAAGATGATTTTGTGAAACAGAGTTTTGTGGACCTTTTATGGGAAGAAACAGACAATATTTTTAACTCTTTCAATGGTGAAAACCAAGAACAATTAGTTCAAGATATATTAGCTATGCCTTTTATTGTTCAAAATAATGAAAATCAAACTGAATTTCTAAAACGTATGGGTGATAACTCTGATGCAATGGATTTTATAGTCAATCAACTAGAATCAACTTTATCAAATGGTATTCCTGTTTCAGATTCAAACAGCTCTATATTACAATTTAAAACAGGTACGACTATCACTCCAGAATCTGCTATGAAACCATTAGCATCTCTTGCAATGATAGACCTATTTATGCAAGCAAAAGGTTCTCAAGAGGAGTTAAATCTTAAAGCTGTACCATTAAATGATATGTTTGGTTGGTTAGTAGAAGATGATAATAATACAAAATTTGCTAATGTTCAAATATGGTCATTTGATGATAAAGAGGAAACGAAAGATACTACAATGGATGATTTAAAAAATAGTGATGCTGTAAGTGGTGCTTCAGAAGTTAGAAAATCACAATCTTTACCTCAAGATGAACCAACAGTTGAAGAAAAAGTTCAAGAAAGTACAAATTTTGTAATGACACTAATAAAAGTAATTACAGGTGATGAGACTATAAAAGTTGAAAGAAATTTTAAAGAGATGAATCAAAATTTTGCAAAAACTATAGAAAAAATAGAGATGAAATCGGTTGATAAATTTAATTTTGAATCAGTCTTTAGAGGGGATATAGCTGAATTTGGAGAGGCAAATACTCAAGCTACAGCAGTAAGTTTTATCTTAAATGATTTTAATAATCAAACTGTAATTTTAGATGAAAATGATACTCTTATTTTAGCACCTATCTTTGTAAATCAAGAAACTTATGAACGAACAACATTTATAGAAAATAATGTAACTACTCTTTTTAATGAAACAACACAAAGATATGAAGTAGATAATATTGAAATTTATAATCCTGAAACTAGATTTGATGCAAATGCTAATGTAGCTGATGATGGTCAATTTATATCTG
>Ga0256826_1002687_pt1 | contig 10772 bp, 10 predicted proteins | sample CV79metaG_FD_185975 | JGI IMG/M metagenome (GOLD analysis project Ga0256826, IMG submission 185975) | Hydrothermal vent microbial communities from East Pacific Rise, Pacific Ocean - CV79 | ecosystem: Environmental > Aquatic > Marine > Hydrothermal vents | place: Pacific Ocean: East Pacific Rise... | reverse complement strand
AAATAAATATTTAAATTCAAGACCTTTGCTTAAATGAATTGATGTTAGAAATACTTTCTCATCAATTTCTTCATCTTCTTCTTCATTTATTGAATAAAAATTTACAAAAGAGTCAATTGAACCTTTCTTCTCTTTAAAAAATTTATCCATTAAAGAGTAGAACGAATCTATATTATCTATTTTAGTTTGAAGTTTCTCTAAAGTATCTTTTGAAATATTCTCTTTTTTAAACTTTAATAGATATTTTTTTCTAATTTCAAAAGTGTCTTCAAAAATAGAGGCTAAATTAGTTTTATCTTCACCTAAATTTAGAAAAAACTCATCAATTTTTTCTATTAACAGTTGGAAGTTTTTAGATCTAGTTTTAAAGAAAAATTTTAAATTCATATTTTTTAATGTTTCATAAACTGTCTCTTTTTTATCTACACTATGTTCTAAAACTATATTGATAGATTGAGCTCCCACCCCTTGAGTTTGTTTTAAAACTGGTACAAAAAAATTATCGTTTTGTGGATTTATCAACATATTTAGATAATTTATAATCTCTTTAATTTCAGATTTTGAGTAGATACTATTTTTAGAACCCTTAATTGAATACGGAATATGCTCAATTCGTAAAGAATTTTCAATATAAAAACTTAAAGCATTCATTCTGTATAGAATTGCAATATCTTTAGGAGATTCTTTTTTTACATCGATAAGATATTTTATTTCTGAAGATATATAATTAGCCTCAAAAACATCGTCTGTAAAATTCTTATGTACGATACTTTCACCTTTTCCTCGATGAGAAATAATATTTTTTTCTCTTCTAAAACTATTTTTTGATATTAAACTATTTGAAGCAGAAATAATTTGATCAGTTGAGCGATAATTTCGATTTAAAGTTATAGTTTGAGTATCTGGAAAAGATTCGTTGAAATTTAGAATATTTTCAATTTCAGCACCTCTCCAACCATAAATAGATTGGTCATCATCTCCTACAACAAAAATATTTTTATGGTTTGAAAGTAAAAGTTTTATAATTTCATATTGAACAATATTTGTATCTTGAAACTCATCAATCATAATATATTTATATCTTGTACTATATTCATCTCGAATTTTTGGAAAATCTTTTAATATTCTATATGTTAAAGTTTGTAAATCATCTAAATCTATTAAATTACGACTAATTAATATTTGTTCATATTGTTTATATAACTTAAATAGATTTATATTTGCTTGATTATCCATATCAATTTTATCTCTATCTTCAACATGAATATTTGAATTTTTAAAATTTGAGATTTTTTTTATTACTTCTTCAACTTTAAACTCAATACTCAAATCTTCATCTTCAAGAATTTTCTTAACGATATTTTTAGTTTCCCCATACTCAACAATTCTAAAATTTTTATCCCGATCTTTAATCAATTTTAGGTGTTCTGTAATAAAAGTATGACCAAATTTATGGAATGTTCCGATAAAAGGTGGGTTTATTCCAACTGGTAAATTTTCTCTAACTCTATTCAACATCTCTTTTGATGCTTTATTTGTAAAGGTCATCAACAAAATATTCTTTGGTTGAATCCCTTTTTCTATTAGATAAAAGACTCTTGAAACTATTGTCGTAGTTTTACCAGTTCCAGCTCCTGCTAAAACAAGAGTTGAGCCTTCCACTCGTTTCACAGCTTTTAATTGCTCTTTATTTAATTTTTTCAAATAATCGTTCATATCTCAATTATAACTAAAATTTTAGATCTTAAAAATGATCAAGTATGAAATTTGATATAGAACTCAGAGAAATTGAATTTGTCATTATTAGGTTCAGCTTTATAATGAAATAGGTGAATTTATTTCGCATAATAAAAATCTGATAAAATCTTTTAAAAATTAGAGGGAAAAAGTTTGAAAATTAAAATTGGAAAAAGTGAAAAAGGTATAAAAGTATTTTTTTCAAAAAAGTTAAAAAGAGCTGTTGAGTTTCTTCCAGAAAGTAGAAAACTTTGTATAAAAGTTTGTGGAAACAGTGATGAAGAATTTCGTTTAGCAGGTGGAAAAGCTATCTCATTTTTAGAAAAAGAAAATTTTTCATCAATTTCAATTGAGACAACTCAAAAAATTCGTTATATTCTTGAGGGAATTCTTCTTGGAAGTTATAGATTTACGAAATATAAAAGTAGATCAAAATCTTTTCCTGTTAAAAAAGTCTTTGTGAAAAAGATAAAATCTATTGATAAAATTGTTAAAGAAGTTAAAATTATTGCGAATTCAACGAATTTTGCAAAAACGATAATCAACTCAATGCCTCAAGAGATGAATCCTCAAAAGATGGTCAAAGTTGCGAAGATTTTAGCACAAACTAACAATTTAAAGTTTTCAACTTTAGATATGAAAGATCTTAAAAAAGAGAAAATGAATGCTTTTGTTGCTGTTGGTCGAGCAAGTGTAAATCCTCCAACTCTTGTAAAATTAAGTTACAAACCAAAAAATGCAAAAAAGAAAATTTTGTTAATAGGAAAAGGTTTAACTTATGATTCAGGCGGATTAAGTTTAAAACCAGCTGGAGCGATGACAACAATGAAATCTGATAAAAGTGGTGCTTCTGCTGTTATTGGAATTATGAAAGCTGTTTCTGAATTAAAATTAGATGTTGAAGTTATAGGTTATTTAGGTTTAGCTGAAAATATGGTTAGCGGAAATGCTTATAAACCTGATGATATTTTAGTTGCTAAAAATGGAAAAACAATTGAGGTTAAAAATACTGATGCTGAGGGTCGTTTAGTTTTAGCTGACACTTTAGTTTATGCTCAAAAAGATGAACCTAAGTTTGATTATATTTTTGATCTTGCAACTTTAACTGGGGCAGCTGTTGTTTCAGTTGGTGAATTTACAACTTTGACAATGGGACATAACAATAGTCTAAAAAATAAACTTTTAAAATCTGGTGAAAAAAGTGGCGAACTTGTTACAACTCTACCTTTTAATAGATATTTGAAAAAGATGATTGCAAGTCCAGTAGCTGATTTATCAAATACTGGTTCAACTCGTTATGGTGGTTCTTTAACTGCTGGACTTTTTTTGAGTGAATTTATTGAAAAGAAAAACTTTAAAAAGTGGCTTCATCTTGATATTGCTGGTCCTGCTTATGTTGAAAGCAGTTGGGGTTATAATCAATATGGAGCAAGTGGTGCAGGTGTTCGAATGGTTACTAAGTTTATTGAAACTTTAGGAAAATAATTTATGGAGTGGTCAAAAGTTACTTATGTCTTTTTTATTTTAATGAGTTTGACATCAACCGCTGGTTTTCTTTATGAACATACCGCAATCTCTCTTTTTATTGCAGGAAGTTTAAATATTGTTTCAACGATCTTAAAAATTGGAGTTCGGAATATTTTATCAGCTGAACTTTTTGCAGGTTCTTTAGTCGCAGATTTACATCTGATTCCAGCATTTATTGCTTTAGAAATTTACGACAAGTTAGAATTGGCAATCGCACTTTCAATCGGTGCAGTAATTGCAAATGTGTTTTCAATCGGATTAGTTTTGATTGAAAGTGCTAAAACAAAAGAGGAGTATTAATTGTTTTGTCTTAGAATGCTTTTAGGTGTAAATATTGACCACATCGCTGTTTTACGAGAAGCTAGAGAAGTAAATTCTCCAAATTTAATTGATGCTATTTCAATTGTTGAGAGAGCTGGAGCTGATCAAATTACAATCCATCTTCGAGAAGATAGACGACATATTCATGATGAAGATGTTATCAATATTGTCAAAAATTCAGTTTTGCCTATAAATCTTGAAATATCTATAAACTCTCAGATTGTAAATTTTACAACTGACATCAAACCTCATCGAGCAACTATTGTTCCTGAAAAACGGGAAGAAGTTACTACCGAGGGTGGATTAGATATTTTTAATTTTTATGAGGATATTGAAAATATTATAGATGATTTACAAAATTCAGATATTGAAGTTTCACTTTTTATAGATCCAACAATTAAGAATGTTAAATTAGCTAAAAAGCTGAATAGTGATTGGGTTGAACTTCATACTGGAAGATTTGCAAATCTTTATGCGATGTTATATACAAATATCTCAAAAACTCATCATTCAATTTCTGAATTTGAACACCTTTCACGAAAAGAGTTAAAAAAAGAGTTGGATAAATCTGTTCAAGATCTTAAAGAGGCATCTAAATTTGCTAAAAATTTAGGTTTAAAAGTAGCAGGAGGTCACGGACTTAACTATCAAAACATCAAACTTTTTACAAAATTTGTTGAAGTTGAAGAAGTTAATATTGGTCAATCTATTATTGCTCGTTCAGTTTTTGTCGGTTTAGAAAAAGCTATTCTTGATATTAAAGAGTTGATATAGAATACTCTTCTGCTAAAAAAACTTACTCAAACTTATTCAAATTTTATATTTGTATAAGTTTGATATTTTCTTCATGTTTCTACAACCTAAAAAATAATTTTCTAAATTTATAGCTATTATCTCCACAGAGTCAATTTCCTGATAAAGTAGCGGTAGGAACATTAATCTTGAATTGGATTTTTTCAGTTTTGTATAACTTCATCGTCCATTCTGTATATTTTGAATGAACTTATGAATTTTCAGATTCTGAAAAATTTAGTTAAAACTTTTTTCAGAACTTTTTCAGAAAGATTATCTTTAAACTCAAATTTGCCTATTCCATTTGGAACAATAAATTTTATATTTTTGTCAGTGCTTTTTTTGTCTAAAAAGAATTTTTGATAAAAACTATCTATATTTTCAATTTGATAAGTTGTTGGAAGTTTCCAAACTTGTAAAAGTTTTTTAATTCGATTAACCTCATCAGCACTCATCATTCCTAACTCTAAAGCTAACTCATTTGCCATAATCATTCCAATAGCAACAGCTTCACCATGAAGATATGTTGAATATTTTGTCTCATTTTCAATTACATGTCCAAAAGTATGACCATAATTTAGAGAAGCTCGAATCCCTTTCTCTTTCTCATCTTGAGAAACAACCATAGCTTTTAATTCAACTGATTTTTTAATCATATATTCTGAATCAGGATTCAAATTATTTTCCAAATATTCAAAGAAATCCCTATCAAAAATAATAGCCATTTTTAGAAGTTCTGAAAACCCTGAATTCATCTCTCTTTCTGGCAAAGTTTCTAAAAATTTAGGATCAATAAAAACAGCTTGAGGTTGATGAAAAGCCCCAATAAGATTTTTACCAAATTTATTATTTATTCCTGTTTTTCCTCCAACACTTGCATCAACTTGTGAAAGTAAAGTTGTAGGAATTTGAATAAATTCGATTCCTCTCTGATAAAGTGAAGCTGTAAAACCTGTAATATCGCCAATTACACCACCACCTAAACTAATTAGCAGAGATCTTCGATTAAATTTATGGTTAAAAAGTGATTCAAGAATTAAATCAACACTCTCCATATTTTTATATTGCTCACCATCAGGAATTGTAATAATATGCAGTTCAGATTTTGGCAATTTTGTCAAAAGAGTAGCTAAGTGCAAACCTGCTACTTTTGGATTTGTGATAATTGCTACTTTTCTATTTTTAGCAACTTCAATAGTTTGAAGTTTTCCAATATAAATTTTGTAACTTAAATCAATATCTTTTTGTAAATCTATTTTAACTATCTTCATAATAATATGCCTTTTTTCTATAATTAATGGTTGTGATCGTTAAGATGAGAATCTATTCCATAAACTTCTCTCATAACTTGACAATTAAAAATTGTTCTAGGTTTATCACTTTTTAGCATCTCTCGATTTATAGAAATTAGAGAGTTTATGCTATCTTCAATAACTCCAATATCGTGAGTTATAAAAACTATTGTTAAACCTTTATTACTGTTTAAATCTTTTAAAATTGAGTAGAACTCTCTTTGAGTGGTAATATCAACTCCAGTATTAGGTTCATCTAAAAATAGAAGTTCAGGTTCAGAAACTAGAGAACGAGCTATCATTACTCTCTGTTTTTGACCTCCTGAAAGTTCGCCAATTAATCTATCTTTCAGATCAATAATTTTCAAACTTTTCATAACTCTATTTACAATTTCAATATCTTTGCGATTATCTCTCCAAAACTTTTTAAAATTTCTCATTCGTCCAAGTTTGACTGTTTCATAAACTGTAATTGGGAATTTTGAATCAAACTCAATTACTCTTTGAGGAACAAATCCAATTTTATTCCAACTATTAAATTTGGTAATATTCTCTCCAAAAATAGAAATTTGACCTGAAAAATCTGTATTTAATCCTAAAATGGTATTAATTAAAGTTGATTTTCCTCCCCCATTTGGTCCAACAACAGCTACATAATCTCCTCTATTTATAGTGAATGAAATATCTTTTAAAATAGTTATTCCATCAACTACATAGTTAAGATTTTCAACTTGAACTATTGACAAATTAGAGCTTCTTTTAGTCTATCAAGGTTTTTATACATCAGGTTTATATAGCCTATTTTAACTTGTTCAGGAGCTATATTTCCAAGAGGTGAAAGAGATGAGACTTCTACTCCAGTTTCGTTTGCAATTGTATCAATAACATTACTAGAGACTAACTCTTCAAAAAATATTGTTGAAACATTTTTCTCTTTTACAATATCAACAATATCAGCTAAAGCTTTTGCACTTGGTTTATCATCAGGTGAGATTCCCATAACAGCAAAACTTCTAAAGTTGTAAGCTCTTTCAAGATATTTAAAAGCATTATGATTAACAATAATGCTATCCAATTTGCAACTGTTTAAACCATTTTGATAATCTGAATTTAATCTATCCAGCTTTTTTAAATATTTAGTTAAATTAGCTTGATAAAACTTCTGATTAATTGGGTCAAGTTTCATAATGTTTTCACTAATTTTAGTTGCCATATTTTTAAAATTTTCTGTATCTAACCAAAAGTGGGGATCGTTATCTATTATTTTTGAACTATCTGCAAGTTTAATAAATTTGTCTCTTTTTTTTGCCATATCTCCTAAATTAATCGCCCAACTATCAACACTCATTCCTGTGTAAATAAATAGTTGAGAGTTTGAAATTCGAATAATATCTTTTGGAGTTGGTTCAAATGAGTGAGGTTCTCGCCCAAAAGGGATAATTTGAAAAAGATTGACCTTATCTCCAGCTATATTTTTGACAATATCGTAAGTTGGATAAATTGTAACGGTAACGGTTAATTTTCCATTTTGCTCACTATTTCCACTATCTGGATTATAAAAAGGAAATACGAAAAGAGAGAGTATTATTGTAACTAATACTGAAAATATGATTAAACTACTTTTTAACATGAAATATTCTCCACTATATTTTTGCAAATTTTATCTAAAAATTTATTTAGTTGAAAAGAGTGTTTCCAGAACAATATTTTTATATAAAATTTGAGGCTATTCAGAATCATAAGATTGATATTAATCAATATATTTGGAGGAAATACCAAAAAGTTTATTTAAAATAAGAAAAATTATTGGATAAAATACACTATCAAAAAATAGGAGTTTATATGAGCCGATTTTCATTAAAAGTTTTAGCTCTTTCGATTGTTACAACATCGCTTTTAAGCGGGGCAGTTCAATCAAGTGAAAGCAGATTAGGAAGTTTTTTAAAAAACAAATATTCTCAAAATCAAAATATTAAAAATTTACGAGTTGATGTAATCGATTCAAGAATCATTCCAAATTCAAGAGGAGTTTGGAAAGGTGTGAAATTAAAATTATCTGGAAAATTTAAGCAGAAAGATTCTTTTGTCCCATTTTCAGAAAATCAGATATTTTTTACAGATGGGCAAAATTTCACAAACTCTTTAACAAGTTTAAGTGGAAAAGATTGGAAGTCAGTTTTTACTCCAAAAATTGAAGCAAAACATTACTCAAAACAAAATCTTATTTATGGAGATGAAAATTCTGAACATAAAGTTGTGATTTTCAGTGATCCTCTTTGTCCATATTGCCAACGAAGTGTTCCCGCTCTTTTAGATTATGTTAAAAAGTACCCTAAAACTTTTGCAGTTTATTATTACCATCTTCCTCTTGAAAGAATTCACCCAGCTTCTGTTTCATTAACTAAACTTATGTATTTAGCTCAACTTAGAAAAGATACAGATGCGATCTCAAAAGCATATTTTTCTAAAGTTAATGCTAGAGAAAGTTCAGATTATAAAATTCTTCAAGCATTTAATAGTGCAACAGGCTTACACTACAAGATGTCAGATTTTGGAATTACTCAAGTTAATGATGAGATTGCTCGAGATAAAGCTGTTGCAAATGAGTTAGAAGTTCGTGGAACTCCTACTATTTTTCTTGACGGTGAAAAAATTGGTGGTCAATTTTACAAAAATGTAAAAAAAGCACAATAGTTCAAAACCAGATAATAGGAAGTATTGTCATCTTCGTGCTTGACACGGAGATCCATTTTAGTTCTTATTCTCTATTCGGTTAGTCCAACAAGATTATCGGATATTTTTCCGATAATTTCTAATCTATTTAGTCAAAATTGATCCAAGTCGAACCATATTTGAACCTTCTGAAATAGCAATTTCAAAATCTTGACTCATTCCCATTGAGCAAATTGTTGCACCATCTTTTTTTAAAAAATCAAAAATTTTATAGCTATCTTTAAATGAGTTTCGAACCTCATCAGAATTTAAACTATGAGAACCCATCGCCATAATTCCTTTAAGATTTATATGTGGAAACCGTTCTTTTATCTCCTGATAAATATCGATAGCTTTTTCAGGTTCAACACCAAATTTTTGAATCTCTCGTGAGCTATTTATCTGAAGTAAAACACTCATTCTCTTTCCAGTTTTTTTAAGTCGTTCATCTAAATTTTGAGCTAACTCTATTGAGTTTAAACTTTGAAAAAGTGATGGATTTATTGAAATAAGTTTATTGATTTTATTTTTCTGAAGCGAACCTATGAAGTGCCATTCAAGAGGTAGCTCTTCTAAAATTTGACTTTTTAACTCTAAATCTTGTACTTTATTTTCAGCAAAAGCTCTTTGTCCAATTTCATATAATTTTCTAACTATATTTTCATCACTATATTTTGTTACTGCAACAATTTTGACAATATGGTGACGACTCACTTTTTTTCTGGAATCCTCAATTAGATTAAAGATTTTATCTAATCTATCTCGCAACTCTAAATTCATAACAGCCCCTAACCCTAATTATCTTTTTTAAATGGATTAAAACTTTTGAGAAATCTTAATATCATTGAAACATCACTTTTCTTCTGAATCGGTCTTGAAACTTGAATTGTGGCTAATCCAATTCTTACAGTTAAGATTGAGTGTCCAACTCCTTGTGCAATAGATGAAGAAAGCTTTGAAACGATAGTTTGTCCCGTTAGAATACTAAAAGAGTCAGCAGTTAATTCAGCAACTCCAATAAATATCAATTGTTCAGCAACTCGTTTTAAAAGAGTGAAATTTCCAATAAGTCCTGCTCGAAAACCATAAATTTCTGAAATTTGATTAACCATTCTAATATTTCGCCAAATTATAAAAAGAGCATCAAAAAGTGGAATCGGAGAAATTGCTGTTGCAATCCCATTTTCTTTTGCATATTTGAAAATAAGTTTTTCAACTTCCATATCAATTGGTGAAAGGATTTTCTCTGAAATATTTGGCAATATTTGAGCATATTCTAGATGAGGTAAATCTGTTCTAAAAGTTTCAACTCCATTTTTAACATTTTCATTTTGAGAATATTTATATTTCTCTAAAATATTTTTTGCAAAATTTATACTATTTCTGTTTGGATTTTCCTCTAAAAATTTTGCTTCCGCCTGAATCTTTTCCACTTTTGAAATTTCTAAATATTTTATAATTTCACGAAAACTAAAAGTAAAAACAAAATAGATAACTGCGGACAAAATTGAAAGATATATATATCCAAAAACTACATTTACCTCTAAAAGCTGATTTGCAAATAAAATTGATTCTGCAATTGAACCAAATATAATTAAAGATGCAAAAATTAATGTAAAGATTGAAAATTTATAGAAAGATTTGCTTTTCTTAATAAAATTTGAATTGTATTTATTCGTTTTAGTATTCAAATTATTCAGATCTTCTTCTGTAATTTGGAAACTCATCGATTTAACATTGTAGTTCATATAAACTTCCTATTTTAAATATTTTCTGGTCTAACTTAAACATATTTCTCTTTGTACAAATATAAGTTAGAACCTCTTTTTAATCCATGTATTATTATACAATAAAGTTAAATAATCAATAAATGAATAAATGATTTTTTGAAATGGCAAAATAGCAAATATTCTAAATGAACTCATTAGTAAGTATAAAATTTCAAGATGACGGGGTTATGCCATTATCGGGCTTGACTAGATAATCTCTATTTAGTTAGTTCCTCTAAAACAAGTTCAGAATGAGTCACCCTAAATTTTATGAATGCACTAATTTATAAGCTTATGTACTTATATATCACTTTTAGAACAAAAGAGGCTCTGAAAAAAATTGTCGAAACTCTTGAACGAATGAAATACTCAAATGAATATTTTGATGAAGATAAATTTAGTGACAAAATTATCAATTTTCAAAGCTCTTTTTAGCTATTATAAAATAAAAGTAAATAACCGATTTTTTATAGAAAACATAGGAAAGATACGAATGTTCAATAATAAAACTATTTTAATTACAGGCGGAACTGGTAGTTTCGGAAAAAAATACACAAAAACACTTCAAACAAGATTTAAACCTAAAAAAATTATAATATATTCAAGAGATGAACTTAAACAG
>Ga0256826_1002686_pt1 | contig 10773 bp, 7 predicted proteins | sample CV79metaG_FD_185975 | JGI IMG/M metagenome (GOLD analysis project Ga0256826, IMG submission 185975) | Hydrothermal vent microbial communities from East Pacific Rise, Pacific Ocean - CV79 | ecosystem: Environmental > Aquatic > Marine > Hydrothermal vents | place: Pacific Ocean: East Pacific Rise... | reverse complement strand
ATTTTTCTTTAAAATCTTTTTTGCTTTAATATGTTTAATTTTTTTGAGTTCTTGAACAGTTTTTAAGCAGTATTTTTTTCGATATTTTATAATAACTTTTGCTTTTCTTTCTCCAACAGCTTTTAATGTCCGTAACTCTTTTATAGTTGCTGTATTTAGGTCAATAGCACCAAAGAGGGTGTTTATAGTTAAGATATATATTATTAAAAATTTCATTTAGAGAATCCTTGTATCTAAGTTTACTAAACAGTAGTATAACAATAGTACCTAATTTAGTAATAAAATAATCATAAAATTAGAACTTAGTGCTATAATACAATTTTAAATAATAACAAGGAAAAACTAAATGTTTAAATCTTATATCATCTATTATTCTTTTATCTTACTAACTTTTTTTGTAGGATGTAGTAGTTATAATGATGAAACACATGAAGCAACTTTTACTGGTGAAATTAAAGATACAAATAGTTGGTATGCTGATACGGATGAAAATGTTAATGTTTTAGAGATGAGAGTAACTATTCCAAGACCAAATGAATATGAATGTACTCCTCATAATAATCATAATTTATCTAAAAGACCTTGTACAATAGCTGATATTGATGGTGATGATGATGCGGGAGATGATTATAGACCTGTGCTACATGTTCAGATGGAAACAGATGATTTTATATCATCAAATGAAATTATGAATGCTGACTTTAAACAAAAAGGTAAATCAACAAGACATGCAAAATTAAAATCTTATAGAATAAAATTAAATTCAAAAGATCCCAAAGATTTATATTTACATGAAAGAAGCTTTCAGTTAAATAAACATCCTAATGATTATTCAAGAGTACGAAATAAACTCTCTTTTGATATTTTTAAACAGATACCAAATTTTATAAGTCTTAAAACACAATTTATGAATTTAAAAATAACAACAACAGATGATAATGGAACAACTAAAGAACATGATTATGGACTATTTACTCATATTGAATCAGTAGGAGAAGAATTTTTAAGAAATCGTGGTTGGAATATGGATGATCATATATATAAAACTCAAAATTTTGATTTTAGAATGCAAGATGCTTTAAAATTAGATTCATCAGGAAAACCTTTAGATTCAGAAGCTTTTGATGCTGTTATAGAACCAAAAAATGGAAAAGATTATAGTAAATTAATAGAGATGCTAAAAGCAATTAATGCAACCGATAAATATACTATTGAAGGTGGTGAATTTGATAAAGTATTTAATAAATATTTTAATAGAGAAAATTATATAACATGGATGGCAATAAATATTGTTGTTGCAAATAAAGATACTGTTTCTCAAAACTTTTATCTATATAATCCTGTTGATTCAGATACATTTTATTTTATTCCTTGGGATTATGATGGAACAGCAAGAGATACAAAATATTATGCTAAGTGGGAATTAAGTATTGGAACATGGTGGGGCATTCCTTTACATCAAAGATTTTTAAATATTAAAAAGAATCGTGATGATTTAGATAAAATGGTTGATAAGTTACGAGAACAATACATAACTCCTAAAATTATTCAAGAGAAACTTGATGTTTACGAACCTTTAATAATATCTCATCTTTCCCAATCACCAGATGTAGATGTTTTACCTTTAAAAGAGTGGAGAGAAGAGTTTAATAGTTTAATCCCTAGATTAGATGAAAATATTAAAAATTATAAAGATGAGATAGAGAAAGGTGTACCTATGCCATTTTGGCAATCATACAAATATAAAGATGGTATTTTAAGTTTAAATTGGGAAGAAGCGATAGATTTTGAGGGTGATGAGATAGTTTATGATATTTATTGTGCAGATAATGTTGATTTTAATAACTCTCTCGTTTATGAAACAAACTTAAGTGTAAAAGATTCAAAGTTAACAAAAACATCTTGGGGAGAAATTGAATTTATAACTCAGGCAAAAGTAAATGTTGGAGATAGACTTTTTATGAAAGTTGTAGCAAAAGAAAAAAATAATCCTAATAATTTTCAACTTTCTTTTGATAAAGAAGTGAAAATAGGTCGAGTAGATTATTTTGGTGTATTGGAATTTGTAGTTGAAAACTAAAGAAATAAAAATTATTCCAAATTTGGAAAAGAAGAAAAAGAAAAAACCTAAACTTTCAAAATTAGTAGGAACTTTTTTCCGAAATGCCTTACGTTCAAATCTTGACTTAACAGCTTTAGCCGATACAAAAGCTGGAATATTAATATCCATTAATGGATTTATTTTAACAGTAAGTGTAACAGCTGTTGGTTTTTCTTCTCAAAACAATATGATGAAGTTTGCATTTATCTCTATTATATTAACCTCATTAGGTTCTATCATTTTTGCTGTTTTAGCTGTGAAACCTAGAAGAAAAGAGCATCTTGTTGCAAAAGAACATTTAGAGGGATATGAAAGTCTTTTATACTATCAAGATATGGCTGATTTATCTCCTAAGGAGTATTCTAAAGAGATGAATAGAGTCCTTTTTAGCTCAGAAGAATCGAAAGAAGAGATGATAACTCATCTCCATATTTTAGGTGTTGAAATTAAGAAAAAATATTTTTGGTTAGCTCAAGCATATACATTTTTCTCTTTTGGGTTAATTGTAACAGCATCTTTAATCATCTATGCTCTTCTATATGAAGAGGAAACAGCTATATACAACTTAAATAAGGGTGATGTAGTTTATAAAAAAGAGAAGTTTTATAATGTTTTTGAACCATCAGGTGCTACAACTATGCCAGATGGAAAGATTTTAATTGTTGAAGATGAGAGTAGTGCACACTCTTTAAAACTTTTAGAGGTGGAATCTACAAATAACATTGTTGAGATAGGTAATCTTTATCTTACAAAAAAAATTAAAAAGATATTTAAAAAAGAGATAGAGGACCTTGAAGCTATCACATCCGATAATAATATTATCTATGCTATCACATCATTTACACAAACGAAAACTCATAAAATAAAAAGTGCTAGAGAAAAATTGATTATGTTTACTTATAATGATGGTGCTATTAAAAATCTATATATTTATAGAGATTTAAAAAAGAGTTTATATACGACTTTTCCTAAAATCTTTCAAAATAATCTTTTTACATCTAATAATATTAATATAGAGGGTTTATCTTTTAATAGTAAAACTCATGATTTAATGATAGGTTTTAGAGCACCTATCTCTGATGGAAAAGCATTGTTAGTATCTATTAAAAATCCTAAAGAGATATTTTTAGAAAAGAAAAAGCCAATATTTTCAGAAGTTATTAAATTAAACTTGAATGGTTTAGGGATTAGAGATATTACATTTGATGAGCAAAAAGATGGCTATTGGATAATTGCAGGTGGTAGCAATAGTCGAAATGGTAATTTTCAATTATGGTTTTGGGATAGAAAGAACTTGAAGGTAGAACGTGTAAAAAATCATCCAAACATAGGATTTGGTGAAGGTATTACTGTGATAAATAGAGATTCAAAAAATGTAGGCTTGTTAATATTGGAAGATAATGGTAAAAAACCTAATAAATCTGCAGATTATATAGTGATAGATAGGGATAGTTTATGAAATTTTTAATACTGTTAATTGTAACAATGAGTTTATATGGAGCTACTCCATCTAAAGAGACCTGCTATACTGTTCAACTTTTAAGTAAATCAAGTACAGAAAAAAATAAAAAATCATTTGAAAATAGTAACTATCCAAAAAGTTGTAGGATAATGGAGATAGGTAAATCTTTAACTATTAGATGTGGTTGTGTTGAGAAAAAGCAAGAAGCCCGAAAGATACTTAAAGATGTTCAACCACAATATAAACAAGCTATTGTTATGACAACTTATAGTTATAGATTTAAAGATAACGTGGAAAAGAAAAAGCCTATCAAAATCATAAAACCTATTAAAAAAATAGAAAAACCGATAAAGATTAAAAAAGAGATTGTTCAAAAGAAAGAAAAAAAAGTTAAGAAAATAAAAAAGATTATTAATAATGAAGAGTTAAACAGTAGTAAAGTGATTACGTCATCTTTTGACGAAGATAAAGTTATAATTATTGAACATACTGAAGAAAAAAAAGTTAAAAAAATCAAAGTATTAAAAAAAAGAAAAAAGAAAAAAAGAAAGAAGATTAAAATCAAGAAAGAAAAAAAAGTTAAAAAAGAGAGAATCAAGAAAGAAAAATCAAAAAAAATCAAAAAAATAAAATATGTTAAAAAAAGAGCTAAAAGACATTTTTATGATAAATATATAAACCTTTTAGAGAGTAAAAAAGGTTATAGTCAATTTGATTATAAATATAGATTTGGAGCTCAATTTAGTTATGATATGGCTTATGTAAATGAAGCAGATATCTCCTATGATGAAGATGACTGGAGAAGAATAAGAGCTTTTCATAAAGGAAGCTTTTTTGATGAAACTCTATTTTATGAGATAGAGTATAGCTTTTTAGGGGAAGGAGCCTATAAAGATGTTTTGATTGGATATGAAAATAACTTTAACTCTATCAATACAGAGTATAGAGTTAAAATTGGAAATATTAAGATACCTTTTTCACTTGAAACATACACAAGTTCAAAATATACGATGTTTATGGAACGCTCTTTAAATGATGCTTTTTCCATGGGTAGAAAACTTGGTGGAGAACTTCTTTTATCTACAAAACTTGGTGATAGTAAAATAAACCTTTTTCTAGCAACTTTTACTAACTCTATTAATGAAAAGATAGATAGTGAGGTAAATATGCCAGGATATGCAACTCGATTAACTTATGCCTATAAGATAAATAAAAATCATCTTTTATCTCTAGGAGGGGCTTTTCTCTATCAAGATATTAAAGAGGAAAATATAAAGTTTAAACAGGGTGCAGAATCAAAATTTATTTTAAATAAATATGTTGCAACAAAAGTAAAAAATATCTATAATACTAAAAAAACAAATATGGAATTTTTATATATTAACAATAAATTTTCAATCCAATCAGAATATAGTAAAATAGTAGTAGATTCTCAAAAAGATATATATAGTTTTGATGCTTATTATATACAAGGTAGTTATTTTTTACTAGGAAATGGACGAAAATATAAGTTTAATAGCTCTACTCTAGGCAATGTAAAACCGTTAAGAGGTGGAGCTTTAGAAGTTGCTTTTAGATATGATTATATAAATTTAAGCGATGATGGAAAAACAGGTTTAAAACCTGAAAATGGTGGAACACAGATAGACTATACCTATGGTCTAAATTGGTACTTAAGTAAAGAGTTTAAAGTTACTCTTAACTACATCGTGGCTCAACCTGATAGTGAAGATTATGATGGACTCTATCAAGTCGTTCAAGCAAGAGCATTATTTGCTTTTTAAAACAAGGATTTTAGATGAAAATATTTAAAAATATAGCATTGCTATTATTTATTTTATCGGTAACAGGTTGTTCAACTGCAGTTATTACTGCGACTAATAAATCATTACCAAAAGTATATGTAGACCATAATGCAACTCATAATGAGAAACGTTCTGTTAAGATAACAATTTTTAGATTAAATAACTATACAGATACACCACGCGCAGGATTAAGAGCTTCCAATATTATGGAGGGACTCCTACTTACAAGAGGCTATAAAATAAATAGTCATATCAATGACAAAACTCCATCATTAAAGAAAGCTAGAAAAATTGCAAAAGCAGATAAATCAAAATATTTTATGTATGGTGGAGTAAGTGAGTGGAGATATAAAACAGGGATAGATGGAGAACCTGCCGTGAGTCTTCAATTTACTCTCTATAAAACTAAAAGTTTTAAAAAAGAGTGGAGTGCTACTGGTTCAGATAGTGATTGGGGAAATGCTTCCATTGGTACTACGGCTCAAAACCTTATAGATGAAATGTTTCTTTACTAACTAGGAGATACAGATTTGGATCTACAATCAAAAAGTAGTAGTATTAAGGCTAAAAAACGTACAGATGTAAAATCTAAATTAGATCAATTTTTTAAAGTTTTACATGATCACTCATATTCTGAAACAATTATAATTATAACTATCTATCTTGTTGCTGGATATTTAATAGACCCAACAGATATATGTTTAGTAAATGGTGAAGTCTCCTATGTTATTATTATTTTGATGATAATAACTCTTTTTCATGGTTTTGAAAACGGTATTTTAGCTGTTTCTATGATAGCTCTCGCTATGTGGATCTTTTATGATGTTTTACCCTATTTAGATTTTTTAATTGCTCTAATGATGACAATGGTTAGCGGTGAGTTTCAATTTTATTGGACAAAAAAGATAGAAAAAGCAGAAATATCTTCGATTTATAGTGCAAATAAATTAGATGAACTTTCAAAAGCTTTTTATAGTTTAAAAATTTCTCACGACCAATTAGAAAAGAATTATGTTGTAAAACCGATGAGTATTAGAAACTCTATCGAAGAGATTATAAGTATGAATCTTGAAACAAATGAAAATGAAAATATAGAAAATAAAAATCATGATTATTATATGAACTTCTTAGGATTACTAGAAAAGTCATTTAATGTAAATAGTGCTATTCTTATATATAAACTTGGGCATGATAAAGAGAAATTTTTTACTTCAAAAACTGTAGATATTGTATTTGGTTCCTATACTGAAAAAGTGGAAAGTTCTTTAGTTTTAGAAGATTATTTGGTAGATAAAAGTTTAGCCCATAAAATCCCAGTATATGTAAGTGATGAATCTGGAGAGCCAACAGCCACTTTAGATACTGATAGTGATTTTATTGCAGCTATTCCTGCTGTTATCGATGGTGAACTTGTTGCAATTTTAGCTATTAAAAGAATGCCATTTATGTCTTTTAATAGAGAGGTACTTACTTCTATCACTATTTTATTAGAGTATTTTGCGATTGAGATAGGGCATAAAGAGATACTGGATAACCTAGATACTTTACAAATTATTCCTGAAAAAGATTTTCGCTTTGAATATGCTCGTTTAAGATTTATGTTTATAAAAAATGGTGTAGATTCAACAGTTTTAATTTTTAAAATTGACAATGAACTTCAATCAGCTCGTATATATGAAAAAGTAAAAAAGATGTTACGCTCTTTAGATAGAGTTACATTAGTTGAAAAAAATGGTTTTTATTATATTGTTTTACTTTTTCCTCTACACGATAAAGCTGCAGCTGAAGGATACTATAATCGTTTAATGTCATTTTTAGAAGATGATGATGCAAAATTTGATTTTATGGCATTTAGTATGATAGAAAATAAGCTTTTAAATAAATATTTAGAAGAAGATGCAAAAGGATACTATAATCGTTTAATGTTTCTATTTAATGAGTTAGAGAAAACAAAGTTTGATTTTACAACTTTCAATCAAAAACATCAAGAACTTTCATTAGAATATTTAAGTCAAAAAAATGATAGCTAGTTTTATTCTTTTTGTTGAAAATAATTTTGTAATTCTTTTTTTTGTTCATATAGCACTTAGTCTCATTATGGCTGAATTTTTATCTGACTTTACAAAAAAAAGATTTGTAAAAAATACAAAAAAAGTAAGAGAACAAGATGAAGTAAGAGCACAGATAGTTGAACAAGAAAGTGCTATATTTAAACTATTTTTTGAAGTTTCCTTACATAAACACAATGCTATTACAAGTCGAGTTTTTCTTTTCTTTTTTAATTTTACCATTCCTCTTTTTGGAATTTTTACATCAACTTGGATTATGTACTATCTTATGAATATAACCTATTCTAAAAAAGTTGAAAATACAAATATTTTAAATCTTGATGAGTTTGGTATGGGATTTTTAAAAGTTGAGAGAATGTTTGGAGAGGGTTCTATGTCTGACTTAATGACAAATACCCATGCTCCAAAATCAAAAAAATTGATGGCTCTCTCCTCTTTATCTGCAAATCTCTCTCCTGCAAATCTAAAAATTATAAAAAATACTCTTTTTAGTACAGATGATGAGATTCGAATGTTTGGATATGCTATTATCAACAAAGCAGAGCAAAAACTAAGTGCAAAAATGAATCTTTATTTAGATATCTTTAATACAGAAAATGAGAAAAAAGAGGAAGATAGAGATAAAGAAATATTAGCACACTCAGCAAAAGAGCTAGGGTTTTTATATTGGGAGATGGTTTATATAGAGTTAGCACATGATAGTTTAAAAGATAACTTTTTAGAAGAGGTTATAAAATATATAGCTATTGCAAAAGAGTTTTATGAAGATGGGGTCAATAGAGTCTATGAAAATGTTCTTAGGTATGAGGTTAAGTTACAAGAGAGAAAAGATGATGAAGAGCGAGATGAGATAAAATATCAGCAAGCATTTGATAGATTGGCTTTAGAAAAACGAGAATATGATAACTATAACAATATCGCTACAAGATTATATGTTTTAATGGGTCGTGTTTATATGTACCAAAAGAAATTTAAAAAAGCAGCTCATGAATTTATCATCGCGCAAGAGATAGATACAGCAGAAGCTTCATTTGTTTTACCCTATTTAGCTGAAGTAAATTTTTTACTTGGTGATTATAAAAAAGTACATCAGATAATGAAACAAGCAAAAGATTTGGAGTTTAATGCTACACTCTACCCAATAGCTCAACAATGGAAGGTATCTTAATGCACTATAATGACAAAAGAGTTAAAGAGATTCAAGAAAAAAATAAAATATGGAAAACACTCAAAGAGGAAGAAAAACAAGCAGAGTTACAGAGTAGAAAATGTCCTGATGGTGAATATGTAGATATTATGCTCTTTTCAGAGGGAACTTTTCCCTATGTAAAGGGTGGTGTTTCTTCATGGATTTTACAACTGATTCAAGGTGTTCCCGAATATACTTTTGGAGTTGTGTTTGTTGGAGCTTCTGAGTATGATGAAGAGGGTAAAAAGATGGAGATAGGGTATGTTTTACCTGAAAATCTTATCCATATAGAGGAGCATTATCTTTTTGATTTTAAAGCAGATTTGAGTGCGAAAAGAATTAAAGGGAGTAAAGAGGGTTTTGAGTCTATTGAAGTTTTATATAAAGCATTCAAATCTGGAGAGAGAGATATTCCAGAGATGCTTCAGAAAATAGATTTTTATATGAAAGATGTAACATTTTCCGATTTTTTATATTCAGAACGTTCTTGGGAATTTATAAATAAATCTTATATGGAGAACTGTCCAGATGTTCCTTTTGTTGATTACTTTTGGACATTAAGAAATATTCATAAACCTATATGGGTTTTAGCAAAAATTGTTGAGGGTATGCCTGAAACTCGGATTTTTCATGCTCCATCAACTGGTTATGCCGGATTTATTGGTGCTTTAGCATCATATACAAGAGATAGACCATTTTACTTAACAGAACATGGTATATATACAAGGGAGCGAAAGATAGATATGCTTTCTGCCGATTGGGTAGAGTATAAAAAACCTAGTTTATTGCAACAACCTGAAGAGTATAACTATATCAAAAGAATGTGGGTTAATTTTTTTGATAAAGTTGGTACTTTTTGTTACAACCGTTCTAACTATATACTTTCACTTTTTGCTGGAGCTCAAAAAATTCAGATAAACTTTGGTGCAGATGAAAATCGAACGATGGTTATTCCAAATGGTGTGGATGTGGATGGATTAAAGGCAACTATGGTAAATAGAGAAAAAGTTTTACGTCCTATTATCACTCTTATTGGTAGAGTTGTTCCTATTAAAGATATTAAAACTTTTATTCGTGCTATTAAAATTACCTCAGAAAAAATTCCAAATGTTGAAGCATGGTTAGTTGGTCCTGTTGATGAGGATGAAGAGTATGTAAAAGAGTGTCAGCAGATGGCTATATCTTTAGGTCTGAAACAGAAAATGCAAATTTTTAATGGAAACCATAGTAATCTAACTCCAGCAGAGATAGAAGCATTACCAGATACTCTTAAACTCTATGGATTTAGTAATATTAAAGATATTTTACCAAAATCAGCACTTCAAGCACTCTCCTCTATTAGTGAAGGGATGCCTCTTGTTATATTGGAAGGGTATGCTGCTGGTGTTCCTTGTGTAGCTACATCTGTTGGAAGTTGTAGAGAGCTTATTGAAGGTGCTATCGATGAGAAAGATATAGCTATGGGGGTAGCTGGTGCAGTATGTGGTATCGCTGATCCTCAAGCCTTAGCAGATGAATATATTCGACTTTTAAATTTTGAAAATGGTGATTGGCAAAGAGCACAAGATGCCGCGATGGAAAGAGTTGAAACATATTATAGACAGGAGATGTTTTTAAAAGATTATAAAGATTTATATGATGAGGGAATTAATCTAACTTGGGATGAGTTAAAAGTAAGAGTATATCCCTATTATCTTCCTAAAAAAATACCCTATCCAAAAATAATGTTAAAAAAGTTTGATGTTGTACATTACTCTATCTCTAAACCAGTAGAGAGTTAAAGATGGCAGGAATAGGTTTTGAACTTCGAAAAGTATTAAAAGGAGATAGACTTCTCTCTTTAGCTAAAGTCTATGGATATTCAGCTATTTTAAGCTCTGGTTCATGGGTTTTATCTATCTTGGCAATTGCCATTGTTGGTTTACTAAATGTTGTAAACTATGGAGAACAAGCTGAAGCTTTTAAACTTCAAGTTGTCATAACCTACTCTATCGCCTTTGCATCAAGTCTTGTTATTACAGGTCTTTTACAACTACCGTTTACAAGGTATATGGCTGATTTAGCTTATAAAAATAGAGAGGAAGAGATATTACCCTCCTATTTTGGGGCTATTTTTTTAGCATGGGTATTGGGTATCCCTTTTGTTG
>Ga0256826_1002685_pt1 | contig 10776 bp, 11 predicted proteins | sample CV79metaG_FD_185975 | JGI IMG/M metagenome (GOLD analysis project Ga0256826, IMG submission 185975) | Hydrothermal vent microbial communities from East Pacific Rise, Pacific Ocean - CV79 | ecosystem: Environmental > Aquatic > Marine > Hydrothermal vents | place: Pacific Ocean: East Pacific Rise... | reverse complement strand
AAAATTGTGCTGTAATGCCTCATTTTATCTCCTTGTTACTCTTTTTAAGAAGCTTGCTAACTAAATAAGTACATTACTTTATGCGTACAGTAAAGTTTATTTATATCCTGTTAACCCTTGTTTTTAGCAAAACCAGTGTAAGTTTTACAAAACAAAAGCACACTTAGAGTAGATTTGATGGTGTACAGTATGTGATAATATAAAGGTTGGGATGCTATGGGATAAGAATTATCCCAGATTAGCAATAGATAGAAAAGTGTCACCGGCTGTGGCACTTTGTTATGGAATTATGAGCGTGTTTTAGTGTCCCCCATAAACCTTGCTCCGATGTCCTACACGCAACACCAGAACAACAACTTTTTCATCCTGGATCTCACAAATCACCCTGTAATCTCCAATTCGATACTTCCAGAGTCCTATCAGGTTTCTACTTAAGGAATCACCAAAGCGTCGTGGATCATCTTCTGTTGCGATGTTATTTTTCAGATATTTCATAATCCGTCGCTTCTGTTGAGGATCAATCTTTCCAAGATCCTTCTCAGCGGATGATTCAAACTCAACTTTCCACGCCATGACGCTCCATCACTTCTTCGAGTGTGTATGTCCGACTGCGACCAGCACGTAAATCCTCAAGTCGTTGTTCAGCAAGATAAATATCTTCCAGATCATCCAGGTACTCTGAGATGGCTTCACGAACGTAAAAAGATTTTGTTCGACCTGTCTTTTCGCTAAGATTTTTTAAACGATCTTCCATTGCATCGGGTAAACGAACTGCAAGCATAGTAATACCTCCTTTGTCATACAAGTATAACAAATATACTTGTAACAATCAAATTGCTTCGAAAAAAGCCTTTGCTGGGTGTTTGCACCTTTTTTTAAAGAAAATGTATGTAAATTGTTCGTTTAGCACGAACCTCTATAAAAGACTATATAAGACTAAAAGAGAATATAAAAGACTAACGGGCTGGCAAACGTACTGGTAGCAAGGGTTTACAAAGGAAAGCAGGTTTAAATGGCACCTTTTCAGGTTCATAAGGCACTATTAACCGAATATTTTTTATATTTTCTTTCCTTTTTCTTTTTATAAGAATCCTGTGTCCCTTATTCAGAGTGACTCTACGACCAAAACAGGTTTAAAAGGCACCTTTTATCTTGGCAGGTGTACCCGATCTGATCGGTCAATTTTCCATCCTTTTTTGATATGACCCTGCCGGCAAAGTTCAGCCAGAGCTTTGCGGAGTTTCTTGCGGATCTCGGCAAGTGGTTGTTCAGTGTCCAAATTAATTCCTTTGCAGAAAGTAAGCAGGCCAAAGGGTACGGCTCCCGGCTGGTGAGTTTGCAGGAAACGGTAAATAGCTTTGGTAATATCTCCTTTTAATTTTGCCCGTTCATCCAGGTCTATCGAAGTTGTCAGGTTTACTCCGTAGAGCGATAGAAAATAGGGGCTGACATCAACTTCAACTTTTGTGGATCTTGGTTTCTGCCGGACGTGGGTTATCATCGGGCCGATAATATCTTCCACAACCACTTTTTTATTATTGTCTTGCTCATAAAGTTCTGTGTTGACGGTGGTGCCGGTAAGTCGTTTCAGGCTTTGGCGGATGGAATTATATGGATTGGTGCCTTTTTTTATATTCATGGTGCGGCATATTTCCGCATAGGTGGTTTTAATTAGATGGTGCCCCGATCGTCTGGCAAGAGAAAGGATAGCCAGCAGAACTGATTCATCGGAGATGGATAATTTTTGGCCGGATACTGTAATTTTTCCCCATGAATTTTCCATAACCACCTCGTTAAAGATGGGGCGTTGTCGCATATCTTTGCGGCTCATGGGAAAGAATGGTGAAGTTCGGGCCAGTTTTACCGGCATGAAGGCAAGGTTTAGTTGCCTGTGTATTCTTCAGTCGGAATTGGAATTTCTCCCTGGTTTAAAAGTTTAGTGGCTCAACAAATCATGCACGGTTTTTCCTATGCTGCTTTTTGGAGCCGTTTGTTTTTTCTGTCTGCTCTTGCCTGTTCAAGTTTGCTATCTCGATCTTTGAAAATTTGCTTTTCACGACCGTGGAGTTTATCGTCCGGGGTAATGTAGCCAATACTGCTATGAAGGCGAACTGTGTTGTAGTGCTTCACAAATTCAGCGACTACTTCACGCGCGTCATCTAAGGAAAGAAGCACCCCCTTACGGATACATTCACTTTTTATTGTTCTGTGATATCTTTCAATCTTTCCGTTGCTCTGCGGGTAATACGGAGCCGTTCGAACATGCGTCATACCTGCTATCTTGATAAATTCCTTGAAATCCTTGGCTACAAACTGAGGCCCATTGTCTGAGATAATTCTTGGAGTAGCCTCTGGATGCTTCTCTCGGGCACGTTGAATAATCGTTTCAATTTCGGCCTCTTTCATACTTTCCCGAATCTCCCAATGAATAATTGAACGGCTACAACCATCAAGGATACTGCACATGTAATAAAAGGTCCCGCACAGGTTCAAGTATGAAATATCAATATGCCAATGAGCATGAGGCCGTAAAGGTTGCACAAACCCTGACCCTTTCTTGCTAGACTTTGGATTCCACTGATTGATCAGCCCTGCCTTTTTAAGGACTCTATAGACAGAGCTTGGGCTCACAGCAACAAGGTCACAATCCAGCATCATAAAGGTTAAGCGCCTATATCCTTCAAGGGGATGCTCATGGTGATAATCACATATTGCTGCTCTCTCCCATCCCAGAAGCCAATGGTCACGAGGAACCAGCCTGTTATGCTCATTGAGCTTACCGTACCGGTTTTGCCAATTATAGTACTTGCTTGAACCTATCTCAAGCCAGGAAACGAAATCCTTTGCCGGGATTTCCGTTTTACTTATCCAGTATTTTATGAAGTCAATCACCGTGTCGCGTGTATCGTGGGGCACCCAGGCGCCTCTTAGATCTCCCCAAGACTTTTTTTTAAACGCAGGTGAGCCTCCATCAACTCGGAGACCACCTCATTTTTATTTTGGATCTTTTGGGTTAGCTCTTTTATATGGCGATCTTTCTTCGCTTCTTTGCTTTTGTAGTTGGTTTCTAGAGCTATGGCTCCTTTCTCAAAAAATTGTTTCTGCCAACGATAAAAAATAGTGGGCGAAATATGATATTCATCGCAAAGATCAGAAACAGCAATTCGATCTACAAGGTGGCGTTTGAGAATGATGACCTTTTGTTCTGCGGAATAGCGTTTTTTCTTTTTTGTCATGGAAAATCTCTCCTTCTGAGTATACTAACTCATATGGGAGAAATTCCAATTCACGCTGAACCAATACAAACCAAAGCTGAATCAAAGAATCAATGCTCGTTGAGGCTGTATAATATGATAAAGTAGAATTATTTGATCATGTCAATGTCACTTTGGGAATTGCTGACAGATCGGCAAAGTCATTCAAAAATATTGCAACAAGGCCGGAATACATATCAAGGAACTACAGGCTGGCGGTCGGTGATGACAGATTGCTCTGGTTAGAAAAAAACTGATCCAAATATTGGTGAAAGAAATCGGGGATAACCTTGGCAGAAACAGCCCGCCATCCAGGGGTATCCACTTCAGCGGTCTCAAAGTCGTTGATGCGCGAGACAGACCAAAAGTCACCTTAGTCAATAGCGTCCCCCTTTTTTCCCTGCAGCCTTCTTAGCCCTGCGCAAGTTTCCTGCCTCTTTTTACTCACCAATTTGAAAATTAAAATTCATAAATCAATTCAAAAAACACACGATCATTATCTTCAATTGTACTCAGCGCACCCTGATCAGCCGATTGATAAAAAATAATCCCGCCTGTGACTGTGATAGCATCTGTCAAATCATAATCGAGCTGAAATCGTTCAAATGCCCCATCTTCGCCATGGGCACCAAAGATTGAGAAAAGAATTTTGAGTTGGATGGTATCATTGGCAAAATCCCGGACAAGTTTAGCAGCAGTTTGTATTGAATCTTCCTGTGCAATGTCCGGGGACAATGCCAATCTGTCATCAAAATCAACAAGGTAACGATTGACAATTTCCAGCGACAGAACTGTTTCTGAAAATCCCATATATTCAATACCAGCCATGAGATCAAGGCGCGAGAAGTCTTCATCGGGAAGTGTTGCAAACTCCAAACCCTCTAACCAGGCTCCTTCTCCTTTAATTAACCAGTTACCAAAGGCTATATTGGCAGTTGTTCCAGCCATAAAAACTCTGCTGTGTTCTCGAGACTGGATGCCATTCAAATCTTCTGTAATATGAGCTCTGCTGTCGAAAACCCATGCTTCATATAGAGATAGATCCCAACCGCTGAATATCCCGTTTAAGGCAAGAGCGTACTGCTGATTATCAAAGGAAAGGTCTGGTTCTTTTTCTGAGGGTAGAGGCCTTGCTCCCGGGTAAAAATCACTGTTGAATACAGGGGTTTTGTCAAAACGAACTTCATGTATTATGATTCCACTCAAGTTCCAGGGGCCGGTATAATAATCAAGTTTGGTCATGGCCACCGGCAGACGACGGTTCTTAATATCTACCATACCAGGTATTCGGTTATCCAGAGGATTCAAAATATCGGTCACTCTTACGTTATCTGACTTCCCCCAAACCACTATCTGACGTCCGGTTTTTATATCCAAATTAGAGGTCAGGCTGCCTTGCAGATAGAGATCGTCGAACTCCAGCTCCTGTTCGTATTCATCAAGCAGAGCATCAGTATACTGTTCCCTCCCTTGAATAGAATATGCTGCATCATAGAAACCATGTCCACTTATTTTCGCCTGCCAGTCCCCCCAACGCATTTCACTGCTGAGTGTGACAACGGTTCGGAGCATAGACAGATCACGAAAATCAGCTTCATTTGCTTCTGGAGCATCGTGGGCAAAGTTAAAGGAGCCAGTGAGGCCAAGGCTTCCTGTTAATTGAAGCCATTCCGGGATTACATTCGTGTCAGTAGCATCCTTTTTCTGTAGCTCCGCTGGTGCATCATCAAAACCGGATAAAAGATCATCCATCTCACTTAATGCTTCCTTATTTTCCTGTTCAATAACTTCTGTATCAAACCCGGACAAAATATCATCAAGCTCCTGGACAGAAAGAGCAACCGCTGGAAGCAACAGAAAAAACAAGCTGAATAAATGAAAAAATATATACTTCATGATTGCGCGCTAAATACCCTTTTCCAAACGCCTGACGCTAAACATTTCATCATCAATTGTTTGATTATATTTTATATCCGTCCACTTCATAACAGTCTTATGCAGGGTGACCTTATTTTTGGTGGTTTTCATGCGAACCTCGGTGGATGTCCAGATACCATCAATCTGTTCGATCCCCAGCATCTCCTGATATTTAATTTTTTTCCCTTCTTTGAGCCAGTGAACAGCTCGTACACCCATAAAAATATCCTGGCGGATAAAAATCACGGACTTTGTAAACCCGTAACGATCCTCTACTTCCTTGCTGATAGGTAATGCCTCAACGAGCCAAACTTTATGGCCACTTACCTCAGTTTCCTTGAGCAATTTATAGTTCCATTCTTCAAGTACACGCTGGGTCATATCCGCATAAGAAAAATCAGATCCCATAAAAGCAGATGACTTATCCGAGCTTGCAATACGTTTAGTTTTACGAAGATCCGGCAGATAGAGCCATTGATCATCATCACGCTCCCCTTCATAATAGTCATAAGTAAGAAATCCAGTGTTTTTAACATCTGCAGGAGTAATAAAAAACTGCAGTTTCCAGGTATCTTTTCCCTTATCTTTGCTGAATATTTTCATCTTACGCACTCGCTGATGATCTTTTTTATCAATAAAAATCATCTCCACGTTTGCGATGAGATTGTCTCCATCATCACGCGCATCAACCTTTTCCATAATTTCCCGACCTGTCATGGCCTGGGCAGTGCCTATACAGGCAAGCAGCATGACGCAACACGAAAATACTGCTGTAAAATGCTTTATTCTAAACATAGCATACTCCTTTATATATAGTTCTTTAGATTTCTTTTTTTAACATCTTGTCAGCTGACAACGCCATCAAGGCCGGAGCCAGGAAAAAATCTCCGATCAAGGCAAAGACGATGGCCATGCCAATCAGTAAACCGAAATAAAACACATTGTTCATGGAGGCAAACATAAACAGAAAGAAACCAATGGACAGAACAATGGAAGTGGTGAGCATGGCGCGCCCTGCAGTATGCAGAGTATGGGCAACGGCATCTCTTACATCGCCAGTCTCGGTATAATAGCGTTTAAAGTTGTAGATAAAATGCACCGTATCATCTACGGCAAGACCTATGGCAATAGAGGCCACCATCATGGTGAACATATCAAGTGGAATTGAAAACCAGCCCATGATGCCCATGACCATCAAAATAGGGCCGAGGTTCGGGATCATTGCAATAATGCCAAGACGGAAATTCCCAATAAGCAAAATCATCATCAAACTGATAACTCCAAGCGCAATTCCATAACTTTGGGCTGCTGAATACGTGGTGGCATGAAAAACACGGGCAAACAATGCCATAATGCCAGTGGTACTAACTTCCACAGGCTTCCCTGCTTTATCAAGATCTGCAAAGGCAGTGGCAAAACGCTGTTCGATTTCCTGCATAAAGGGCACGTAGGCAAAAGAATCGCGCCAGGGTACTTTAATTGTAACCCGTGCCAATTGAAATCTTGAATCCACAACATCCTCTAGATCATCCGAGCCTGAATTTTCAAAAAGAAGAAATTCCTGTGGAATCAGAGCACCATTATCAGGTATTGCATACATATTTGGATCATTTTCATTTAATGCCTGGTGTATCTCTTTGAGAATATTTGTGATAGCAATAACTTTACCAACAAACAGATCATCCTGTTTGAATTGTTCCAACTCTACTGCCAGAGTGTCTATCGCAAGAAGTACATCTCTGTCATACAAACCATTTTCCCTTCCTGTATCGAGCACAACTTCGAGTGCTACACTGCCGCGAAGATTGTGGTCGATGGTTTCAGTTGCAGTACGAACGGAGAAATCTTCCGGGAACCAACGCAGAAGATTGTGGGAGAATTGCAGGCGGGGAATGCCCATGGTGGCTATTATAACGCCGATGGCGGCAAAACTCACGATGAGTTTAGGTCGGCTGGTGGTGAAATCTGCAACCCAATCAATCAAACGATCAAAGAGTGTGACTTTATTCGCCTCAGTCACCACCTTGGGTTTTAATGGAAAAATTGCCAGCAATGCCGGAAGAAGAACAAGTGTAAAAAACAGAGACAACATCACGCCGATTGCTGAAAACAAACCAAGATCCGCAATGGGGGCAACTTCAGCTGAAGCAAAAGAAGCAAGCCCTGCTGCAGTTGTGAGAGAAGTCATAACAATGGCAAAACCCGAGTGACTGTAAGCATGAACAATGGCATCATTTTTACTGGGGTCGCGACGAAGATACTGATACACCAGCGACAACACATGGATACTGGCACCCACACCAACGGCTAAAAGAAAAGATGGCAGAATAATAGTTGGTGCCCTAAAAAAGATCCCCATCTTAGCCATAAGCCCCAAAGTACTGCCCAGAGTCAAGGCGACAATAAAAAGAGGCAATACCACACCGGAAATCCTTCTAAACATAAAAAACAAGCTGATACCGATGGTGAGCACCGCCAGACGCAGGAATTTCTTCATATCTGCCATCATCAGCTGCTTAACCGTATGGGTAACCACTGGACTTCCCGCCATAATGATCTGGAAATCAGGGCTGTTAAACTCTTTTGCGATTTTTGTTGCAACACGAACCATTGCTGCATTTTCCTTACCTGTCAGGAATTTCAGTTTCTCTGTATTGGTCTCACTCTCAAATCCACCAAGATCATCACCAAAACCGGCAAGCTCATCATCAATACCAGCATCATCAGCCTCCATACCGGCTGAAGAATACGTGTCACTCTGTAGAAGAACAGTGGTAAACATTCCATCTGCTGAAATTAACATATTCGTGTAAGTGGGATTTGAAAGGACTAATTCCCTAAGCGCTGCAATTTCCTGATCATTCTCAGGGAACTTTGCAAGCAGATCATCAACAAGCAATGTATCACCAACACCTTTGGTTCTTCTGGCATTGATGAGAGAAGTAATTTCATTTACATGGGGAACTTTTTCTTCAAGTACATTATGAAATTTCTGCAGCTTTTTAAGGAATGGACGGCTGAAGACATCCTTGCTCTGGATTGCAAAAACCAACAAATCATCGCTACCAAACTGATCCCGGAATTCATTGTATGTGAGGAGAATTTCATCATCCGGGTGCAAAAGCCCTTCATTGGTAGTATCAATGGTGAGATACCGGATTTGTGAGGCCAAAGCCACACTTAAAGCCAAAACAATCAGGACAACTGGATAACGAAACCTGATAATTATTTTGGTCATTGCTGCAAACAGCGATTCAATACGTTTCTTTTTGTTTGTCATATCCTCGACCATGGTATTTTGGTTGGAGTAAAAAAATATTTACTTTTATTCTTGTGCTATCAGCCTTTGAAGGAAAATTGCGATAAGCATTTCTATATATGATTCCAAACTTACTGGATTTTCAGCATCCCCTCTAACACGTTCCATTATCGGGGCAACAGAACAGGACGCAGGTGACGAGAGCCACCAGACCAATGTTGGCGACGGATCTTCGCCCACGTCAGTTCAATTCACTTATAAAATATTTTGTATTTATCATTACTGTTCCCTTGTGATTGTTAATAATTCCTGCAGACCTGTTTTTGAGTAGACAGAACGCAGGAAGGTTATGAAACAGGGGGGGAGCCGCAATCAGTACGACTCAAGGGAAAACAGTATCAAATGAGAAAAGACTGGTGCTGAATAAAGAGTGGAGGGGGACGATGGTGGGGGTTGATAAATCTATGGGTAAGGGGATTGTTTGTCAGATGGGTTTGTGGTTGTTCAATAATAATGCTGCTGAGCAAAGCCGGAACAAATGACAACAGAATAGTTGCATCATATTGTATTTGATCAATTTTTAACCGTTTTAAGCGCTCAAGAGGAAATGAATCTGTGGATTGCTGTTTTCCAGAGGTTTGGTCAAGCAGGCAACAAGGCGTACTTTTGTCTGGCGCGGCCATTTGCTTGGCCTTAATCATCGCGCAACCTGTTGTAGCCTTAAATTTGCAGTCCGGTTTGGTCGCATAACAGGCTGGAACCTGAGAAATTCCTGCTATGAAAAACATGAAAACCAATATGATGTGAAAAAAACGTCCCATGTGAAAACCAATACAGTATAGCATGGATGCTGTCAAGGAGAACTTCCATTCCCAAATCCAACCTGCCACGAGAAAGCGCAGCAATTCACCGTTTCCCGATTCACATCTCCATCGTAACCTACCGTTGTGTTTTTCCATTATCGAATTATTGTATGCAACGCGACAGTATATCTAACTATTTATTCCCTGAAAAATTTCAAGGGATATTAACCTGTTAATTGTGTGAAAACGATGAAAGAACTCAAGTTGGCAGTAAAAGGCATGCATTGTGCCGCATGTTCCAGCCGAATCGAAAATGTGGTCGGTAAGATGGAAGGCGTTGAAAAGGCCTCTGCGATTCTTGCGACTGAAACCATGGAACTGTTGTGGGACGACTCAACCCACAGTTTTGAGGCAATAGCAGAGCAGGCGGGAATTGAAGAGGTTATTGCCGAAGTATTGCCGGAGAAGAAATCCGAGGTGATCGAAAACTTACAGGCCGAAGAGCTCAGCGTTGCCATGGTGGGTGATGGAATAAACGACGCCCCGGCTCTTGCCCGGGCTGATGTGGGGATTGCCATGGGTATCGGCATTGATATCGCCATTGAATCGGGTGATATTGGCATTATGAAAGGCAATCTTGATGGAGTCATTACTGCACTCTCCCTGTCGCGGGCAGTGATGAAAAACATCCGCCAGAATCTGTTCTATGCGCTTGGCTACAATGTCGTGGGAATACCTGTGGCAGCGGGATTGTTAACACTATTCGGCGGCCCCGCCCTGACCCCCATGATTGCCGGTGCTGCCATGGCGCTCAGTTCAGTATCTGTGGTGAGTAATGCACTTCGTTTACGGTTCTTCAAAGCTTGAAAGGCACAGTTTTTACGACACCATCACAGTTGGTTTCCTTTTCGTAAATTGGAGAAAGTAAGTAACTGCTTGATGTGTTTTCCACCAACAACCCGGCCATTCTTTTCGTATACATGCTTTACCTTATACATTTTATAAACACCGTTACCTTCCGGAACGATGTAGCCGCAGATTGCACTGCGCCTGTGTCGTCCCATGCTCTTCCTTATACGAAGAGCTCCATCAGCCTTTATTGACCATGTACGGGTTTCTCTGGCTCCACTCTCAAAAACCACCGGCAATGCACCCAGTTCCGAAACTTATGCCTTATATTTTATATGCTCTCCCGTATTTTTTTTGTTTTCTCACTGAGAACATTCATTGTTTTGTCGATAAAAAGTTGCGATACTTCAGAAGCATTAAGTACTCTTTTTTGAGAAAACGTCCTTGCAATTCCCTTTTGCATATAAGCCTTGTCTGAAGAAAAACTCTTATCTGGAGCAACAGTGATTACGGAATAGCAGATGACCAGTATAAAACAGCAGTGTCCGGATTGAATTTAGCATGCAAAATCCAATCCGGACACTGCTGGGCAAAAGGGTCGAATTGAATTTTATCCCTTGGCCGCTCTTGTTCGGGTAAATAACCATTACGAACTACCTGCTGACGTCCTTGCTCATTTTTAAAAGAAGCACAT
>Ga0256826_1002684_pt1 | contig 10776 bp, 11 predicted proteins | sample CV79metaG_FD_185975 | JGI IMG/M metagenome (GOLD analysis project Ga0256826, IMG submission 185975) | Hydrothermal vent microbial communities from East Pacific Rise, Pacific Ocean - CV79 | ecosystem: Environmental > Aquatic > Marine > Hydrothermal vents | place: Pacific Ocean: East Pacific Rise... | reverse complement strand
CTTAAGTTCAGGCGAGAGAGTTACCGCCTCATTAATGTCAATTGCATTAAATGAGATGGGTCATCCTACAGTAGCAATGACAGGAAGACAAGCGGGAATTGTTACAACCTCAAAACATACTAAAGCCAGAATTGAAGAGATTAACCCTATTAATATGCAAACTGCTTTAGACGAGGGTAAAATCGTAGTCGTTGCAGGTTTTCAAGGCGTAAATGATAAAGGGGTTATTACCACCTTAGGCCGTGGTGGTTCTGACCTTTCAGCGGTAGCGATTGCAGGGGCTTTAAAAGCAGACCTTTGTGAGATTTACACCGATGTAAATGGGATTTATACCACTGACCCTAGGATTGAACCAAAGGCTAAAAAGCTAGATAAAATCTCTTACGAAGAGATGTTAGAGTTCGCTTCTTTAGGGGCAAAGGTACTTCAAAACCGCTCTGTTGAGATGGCAAAAAAATTAAATGTAAATTTAGTAACACGTTCAAGCTTCACGGATGAAGAGGGAACATTAATTACGAAGGAAGAGAATATTATGGAACAACCATTAGTTAGCGGTGTCGCATTAGATAGAAATCAAGCAAGAGTAAGTCTTATTGGCGTAGCTGACCGTCCTGGTATTGCCGCAGATATTTTTAACACCTTAGCAAAAGATGAGATTAATGTTGATGTTATCTTACAAACCGTTGCGCATGATGGTACAACTAACATTGACTTTACCGTACCGACGAATGAACTTGAAACAGCTAAAGCCATTGTAAAAAGCTTTGAGGCTAAAGATGAGATTAAAAGCACAGACTTTAATGAAGCGATTGCAAAAGTTTCTATCGTTGGTGTAGGAATGAAATCTCACGCTGGTGTTGCAGCAAAAGCCTTTACTACTATGGCAGAAGAGAACATTAACATCAGAATGATTTCAACATCAGAAATTAAAGTATCTATGGTTATTGAAGAGAAGTACGCTGAACTTGCAGTACGTTCACTTCATAACGCTTTTGAATTAGATAAGTAAGCAAGGCCTCGGGGGAATGCAACAACTTTTAAAATGGACGCTTGATACTATTCGCGCGGATGAAGCGATGATGTCATGGCTTGAAGAGCAACGCTTTGAGTGGACGGCTGCGGCAGGTCAGGCAATAAAGCAGATTGTTGAAGGTCGTACAATGATTATTGTTACTGACCATGAGCGTAAATGGTTCGCACATTACATCACCTCTTCCCTTAACCACCCCTCAAAAGAGCGTCCAATAATTCCTATTGTCTGTTTAGATCAGGTTTATCCTTATTATGACGCGATTACGGGTGGAGAGAAGATTGATATTTTAACAGATATGCTCTCTATGTCGTATGGGGAAGAGTACTTCTTTTGGTACATTGGAAAAGGTGATGATAAACGTGCTGATATTGCTAAACGTGAAGATAGCTCTTTTTTATGGATTATGGATGAGGACTTTCAAAATGCCTTTCCACTTCGCTCGTATGACAAACTCTTAGATATTAAACTTTTACATCTGTACCGTATCTTTGATAAGACACTGAACGCGGTACTGTTTGGTGAGGTAGACGTTATCGATGAATGATGCGCTTAACTCTTCACATATCTTAATCAGTCAAGAGATAGAAGAAGAGATTATTGCCATTAAAAACAGACTCCATCCTGCACGCATTGTTGCTTTTTTTAAAGAAGATGAGTTTAAAGTTGATGATGCTCGTGAAGTGATTCGTGAAGCTTACATCGCAGAAGCCCAAACAAAGTACATCATCTTAGCCTCAAAGTTTTTTAATGAAACCTCTCAAAATGCACTCTTAAAACTTTTAGAAGAACCTCCACGAAACATAGAATTTATTATTATTACGGAGTCAAAGTCTGCGCTACTTCCTACGGTACGCTCTCGAATGCCCCTTATCTCTCATAAGAGTACAAAACAGAGAGTTGAACTAGATATCTCACTTAAAAAACTAGACTTAGCCGTAGTGTTTGCCTTTATTAAAGCGCATGAGCGTACACCAAAGCATGAGGCAAAAGAGTTGATTGAGTCTCTTTATGACAAAGCGATGCAAGAAGAGATTTTGCTTAATACCGCGCAATTAGAAAGCTTTGAAATGGCCTACAAACTTCTTGGTCTTAATGCACGAATGAACTCGGTGTTAAGTATGTTGTTAATGAAGTTTATAAAGAGAAGTTAATGAGTAAGCCTTACCAAATTATGGGCGTACTTAACGCGAATGATGACAGCTTTTATAAACAAAGTCGTTTTACTCCTTCCAATGCCATTAGTAAAATTGAGATAATGATACAAGAGGGTGCAGACATTATAGATATCGGTGCAGTCTCTTCTCGTCCGGGAAGTGTAGGGGTAAGTGATGAAGAAGAACTTCAACGACTCAAACCTATACTTGACGCCATTTATGAACAAAAGCTTTATGAGAAAGTTTCTTTTAGTTTAGACTCTTACTCCTTACCTTCTTGTGCTTATGCGCTTGAGAGAGGTTTTAAAATTATTAATGACATTACAGGACTCGCTAATGATGAACTGTCTGCTTTAGTAGGAAGCTATAAGGCAAAAGCCATCATTATGCATATGTTAGGCACACCACAAGATATGCAAGATAACCCTTCGTATGAAAATCTTTTAGTTGAGGTAGAGAACTTTTTTAAAGAGCGTATTTCAAAGGCAGAAAGTTTAGGCGTTAAAGATATTGTCTTAGATGTAGGCATTGGTTTTGGAAAACGTTTAGAAGACAACATCGAACTCATTAAAAATATGGACTATTTCAAGTCTTTAGGTAAAGAACTGCTTATAGGTGCGAGTCGAAAATCAATGATAGATCGTATTTCACCTTCATCTTCAGATGAGAGACTTGCAGGTACCCTTGCTATTCATCTTAAAGCCTTTGATAATGGGGCTTCACTCATCCGTTGTCATGATGTTAAAGAACATGTTCAAGCCTTTAAAGTTCACTGCGCACTCTCTTAACCCCACATTTCACCCACATAAGCTTGTTATAGTAGTTCCATAAGGAGTTATTATGCCCAACAATGATTCAATACAGACCAAAGCAGATGATTTCGCTTACATAACTTTTAAAATGCAAGCAAGTATGCATGAGACGGATAAAAACTTCTATGGCTCAGAAAGTACCGTTCATAGAGTGTGCTCGTGTGTACTTGCTTGTGCTAATGGAAGTGAAGAACTTTTAAAGAGTGCGAAAGTTGGAATTGTCGATGGTTTCAATCGATTAAAAAATGAAGAAAATTTGCCGATATTATCTTACGATACTATTAGTGATATACTAAAAAATATAAATGATAAATTTAAAGTTTATCATACCCTACAACTTAAATGAGGAGACCCTAATGAACGTAACTAACAATGCAAGTTTAAATATTAACTTAAAACAGACCACTCAACAAGAAGTGGATACGTCAAGAAAAGAAGAGGTAAAAGCCCTTCAAGATGAGTACCAAGCCTCAAAAGAAGCGAATCTTGCGCAAGTTCTCTCTAGTGTTCAAGCTATTGTAGAGAGTAAAGCGGGTGATAAAAGTTTTGAAGTTCAGTACCAAGAATTTCAGACCTTTTTACAAGATATCGGTTATGATGGAAAACCTATTGCGGAACTTTCTCAAAGTGAAGCAGCTGAACTTGTTAGTGAAGATGGTTTTTTTGGAGTGGCGCAAACCTCTGAACGAATTGCAAACTTTGTAATTGCAGGTTCAGGTGGGGATGAAGATCTTTTACGAGCCGGTAGAGAAGGAATTTTACAAGGATTTAAAGAGGCTGAAAAAATGTGGGGTGGAAAACTTCCTGACATTTCGTATGAGACTATTGATAAAGCGGTTGCTCTTATTGATCAAGCCTTAGTAGATGGTGGATTCTCTGTATTGGATGTAGAAGCGTGAGGCTTCGACTCGGGTGTTGGTTCGCTTTGCTCTTTTAAGGGGAAGTGGGTCGGCTTCGCCTAATGGGGAAGGGCAAAAACGGTTGAGAGTTTAAGGTTTTGCCTGTTACGCTCTTTACCTCTTTACCTCTTTACCTCTTTACCTCTTTACCTCTTTACCAAGAACTAAGACATAATCCCTTTAATGATAGTGTAAACTAATGCGGAGATTCCTGCTGCTGCAGGAACTGTAATTACCCATGCTGCTACAATTTTCATGATTGCTGAACGTTGAACATACTTAGTTTTCTTCGCACGTTTAAGGTGTTTTTTCTCTTGTTTAATAAGTTGCTCTTCTGCGTCAATTAAATCTTTTAACTCTTTAATACGTGCTTTTGTCTCATCCGTTTTAAGATCAAGTGCTTTAAGCTCTTTAAGTTCAGCCTTATGTGTTTTCTTCGCCTTTTTGTCTTCTTTAATCTGTGCTTCTTCGGCTTCGATTTTCTCTTGAGCCGTTGTCGTAGAAAGAAACTCTCTTAAGAAACCAACACCAAAGATACCACCAATAGCGATATGCGTAGATGAAACAGGAAGACCAAGCTGAGATGCGATGATAACGGTAATAGAAGCTGCCATTGCTACAGAGTAAGCACGAATCTGGTTTAACTCAGTAATCTCAGAACCTACTGTCTTAATAAGTTTTGGACCATAAAGTGCAAGACCTAGAGAGATACCAAGCGCACCCACAAGCATTACCCATAATGGAATAGAAGCTTTTGCAGAAATCGTTGCTGATTGAACCGCGTCTGCTACTGCAGCTAAGGGCCCAATTGCATTTGCAACATCATTTGCACCGTGAGCAAAACTAAGCAGTGCGGCGGCAAAGATAAGAGGGATTGTAAAGAGTGTGTTCGCTGCTTTAGCGGTGTTATCTAGTTTTAGTGAAGCCTTAGCTACCATAGGTTTAACAAGGATGTAAGTAACGATTGATACCACAAGACCAATGCTTAAGCCTGCCATTAATGAAGGTTTTTTTGTTGCTTCAAAAGCAAATGGTAAGATAGCATTGGCTGTTTCAATGATACTTGGCCAGATCTTCTTAAGACCTTTTAGTGTTAGGTAGGTTGCAAAAGCAAAAGCCATAATTGCAACAAAGATAGGCACCATAGTACGCATTGCTGCAAGACGGTCCTCTTTGTAAAGAATAGTCTTTTTAATTGCGTATAAGAAACTTGCTGCAATTACTGCACCAAGAACAGGAGAAATTACCCAAGAAGCAGCAATTTTACCCATGGTTCCCCAAGATACAATGCTAAAACCAGCAGCAGCGATACCACCACCCATAACACCTCCAACAATTGAGTGTGTTGTAGAAACGGGAGCACCAACCTTAGTAGCAATGTTTAACCATAAACCACCAGCAAGTAGTGCTGAAGTCATTGCCCAGATAAACTCTTGTGTGTTAACAAACATCGCTGGGTCAATAATGCCCTTTTTAATCGTACTAACAACCTCACCACCGGCAATTAAAGCACCTGATGCTTCAAAGATTGCTGCGATAATAATTGCACCACCCATAGTTAGTGCCTTAGAACCAACCGCAGGACCAACATTGTTAGCTACATCATTAGCACCAATGTTTAAGGCCATATAACCACCAAAAACAGCGGCAACTGCTAAGAAAGCATTGTTTGTAACATTCTCTGCGCCAAAGGCATAAGCAAGAACTGCAAGTAAGAAGGCGATTGCCATTCCCATTTTAACAAAGTCACCTTGGGTGCTTTTTTGTGCTTTAGACTCAAGTTTTGTTAGTGTGTGGATATCCATTGTTTTCCCTAGTTGTCGAAATATTTTGGAAGTTTATTACAGTTTGATTACAAGATGGTTACATTTGTGTTTCAAGCTACAAAAATATGGTGAAAGTATACTCTAAAAAATAAGAAGATAGGATTAAAAAAAAGAAGTGGAAAAAATGAGAAAGGGGGTGAGCAGAAGCAGGGCTTCTACTTTGCTTCTACTACATAGGCTTTAATGATTTTTTGCTCTTCTAAAGGGCGGTTACCACGAGAAGTTACAGGGACTGTTTCAAGTTTACGAACATTGTCATAACCTGACTTCACTTCACCAAAGATAGTATGACGACCATTTAAGTGTGGTGTTGGTACTGTTGTAATGAAAAATTGGCTTCCATTAGTATGTGGGCCTGCATTAGCCATAGCTAAGATACCTTTTTTATTAAACACTACATTAGGTGAAAACTCGTCTTCAAAAGGTTTGTTCCAGATTGACTTACCACCACGACCAGTTCCCGTTGGATCACCACCTTGAATCATAAAACCTTTAATGATACGGTGAAAAACAATACCATTGTAGTAACCATCTTTAACATGCGTTATAAAGTTTTCAACTGCTTTAGGGGCAATTTTAGGGAAAAGTTCTAAAGTGATTTTCCCCTGAGTTGTTTCAAGTACTACAATAGGATTGTTTGATTTTGGGCTCTTTTTTGAAAGAGAGTCAGTGAGTCCTCCTGCATAAGCAAAAAGTGTTAGGCTGAACATTACCAGCGCTGTTTTAATGAAGTTCATGGTTATCTATCCTCGTTTTGATTTGATTAAGTATTTGGTAAACATCTTTGTCGGGTGAAAGTATAAAGCTTTTTTCATTAGCCCTAGATATAAGTTCGATATTATCATAAGAACTTTCCTCATTAATGACAACAATGACGTAAGTATTTAAAATACAAGCGATGTGAGTGAGTGGATAAATTAAGATACCCTCTTTCTTTTCATTGTCATCAAACTGATAAGCGATAGGCTCAAAGTAACTGTTGATTTCATGTTGGAGTTTTAAAGACTCCTCTTTGTCGTAATGTACAATGGTAATCTCTTTAGCAGCTACTTCATTAAGTAGGTTTGCTAAGGTCAGCAAGGTGTTCATAAAGATATTTCCCTGCAAGAAACTTAGATGTTTGTTTAAGTTTTCAACACGTAAACCTTCACAAGCTGCACTGACACAAGGGGCAAGACGAAAACTCTCATCGAGTTTGAGGTGGGTGCAGTTTTGAAGGGTGTGATTAGATGAGACCAGAAGTTTACCTGCTTTGCTTAAGAGTGAACTAAGACCATCTATATCGGCTTCATTTACATTGTCACAGATAATGAATTCATACTTCTCTTTTTCTCGGTGGCGGCGCTGTATGGTCTCAAAACTACTTACACTGATGTCAGCAGGGTTAATCATCCAGTTCGACAGTTCAATGAAAGAGAAAATAAGCGATTGAAGATGATGAACATTACACGCACGTGAAGCAAAGATAATAAGGTTTAAATCAGGATTTTTCTGCTTTTCAAAAAGGGCTTTTGCAATAAGGACAGAACTTTTTCCTGAACCAGGAAGTCCTTGAATACAGAGGTTTTCAGTAAGTTCTAACTGAACAATCTTTTGCTGGTTTGGCGTCATTAGTTTGCCATTGTTAGCAATGTTAAGTTCTGAAAAAAGCGCTTGTTTAATCTGAGTAAGATCGTAGGTATTTTCTTCTTTGAGATTTTCTAAAGACTTAGCATTGTTACTGTCACTAAAGAGGGCAAAGTGTTTAGGGATGAGTTCATGAAAACTTTCATCTAAGTTGTCAAACTCATTTTCACTCAGTGTTGGACAGACTAAAACCGAGTGAACTGGAGCAATCTGTTTGTAAAAGATGTCATCAAATCGGCTCTGAATAAAACTCTTATCATCTTGAGTTTTAATGTCTGCATTTTTTTCACCAGTTTTTGCCTTAGAAGCTGTAACGCCTTTAAGTTCAGTAGCACTGTAGTTAAAGCAGTTAAATAGAACGACACCAATATGAGGATGAATCATCATATATTCTATATGTTTGACCTTGTCTTGAAAAAAGATGGGGGTGTTGGTGTAAAACTCAGCTTCATCTTTTAAAAGGTTTTTAATGTACTCAAAATTGCTTTCAATAGGGGAAGTTTTTGGTGAAGATGTTGAAGAAAAGAGTTTAGAGAAGATACTCATAGCCACCCAAGTTAAGATAGTCTTTTTTAAAAATTATATAAAATACTTAAAAAAGAGTATGGAATTTTTAGTGAAGGTGTTCAGCCGAAGCTGAACGGGTAAAATTATTTACCAGCAGCAACGCGATCTTTAAGACCTTTACCTGCTTTGAATTTTGGAACCATCTTGTCAGATGTAGTATAAGTTTTATCAGTTCCTGGAACTTTACCACTTTTACCTTTTTGTAGTGCAGATGCGAATGAACCGAATCCTACTAAAGAAACATCTTCTTTAGAAACAAGAGCTTCAGTAACAGCCTGAGTAAATGCTTTAATTGCAGTTTCTGCTTCTACTTTTGTTTTGTAGTCGCCACTTTTTTGTACTAGTTCAACGAATTGTGCTTTATTCATCGTAATCCCTCTATGAGTTAAAGTATGCTCATAACTTAAAGCTTAAAAATAAACTCTAAATTAATCAACTGCGAATACTTTATAGCTTTTTACCTTAAAAATTACTTCGAGTCCCTATTTTTAGGGCGAAATTGCTTAAAAAGTTTGATTTTAGGTACTTTTGCGCCTTGTAGAAACATATTTTTTTTGGTTTTTATATAAGAAATGCCTATCGGTACCCCTCTGCTAACCACCTGAGAAAGTCTTGAAACAAGGCGATTTTTATGTTCACTGAGTTTTTCAGCGAGTCCTTCGTCCTTACCTAAAGATAAAAATAGATCGTCTAACCCCACGCGTTCATGCTCACTTAAACTGCTCAAACCTAATCCTTCAACTTATTTATTTTTCTCACTACTCTTACAATATCTTCATCATCTAACTCGCCTAACATCTCCATCACAACACGGGCGGCCTGGGGAGCGGAATTCCCTAACTTCCAGTCCTGATAGGTTCTCATAGAGACGCCTACGTGTTTGGCCATCTCCTTTTGAGAGATTTTCTTACCCATGTTTTGTGACTCAACGGCGTTATGAAGCATATTGAACACATCTGCCAAATCCATAAGGACTAGTTTAGTGGAAGTTTCCTTAAAGTATACAGTTAATAGTATATTTTATCTGTTATTTATCTGTATATATCTATTAAATTGTGTTAAATATACACAAAAGTATTTACAAAGATAGGATTACTGAATATTTAACATATTAAAATGTATTAAATATACGGTTTTTCGTATAAAATTATATGAAAAGTTTAAAATAGTAGAAATATTAAAATGAGTAAAAGAAAGTAGTTTTAAGAAAAGGAGGAGAGAGGGTTTAGAGGTCTAGACTAATGTTTACAGGTTCTAAGATAACTTTGTCATCTGTTTTGCGAAGGGAAAATGGCTCAAAACTTTTGGCAACTTTTGTACGGTAGATAAGAGAACTCTGTTTTTCAGCTATGGCAAACTCAATGGTGTTAAGTCCATTGATAGGTGCCATTATGGTAATGACGGCACTGTAGTGAGAAAGCTTTATATCTTCAATCTCTTGATTTTTTTTCTCAAGTTCTTCTTTAATGGCAGGACGTTTCTCAACAGAGTGCTTAAGGGCGTCTTCATACTTCCATTTAAGTTCATCTGCTTCGTCAACTAAAAATTGAAGTTTACTTTGAAGTACAGGAAGTTTTCTATAATCAATAACAAAATGGTTATCCTCACCTAAGATTCGCTCGACAGTGATACTCTTTGAGGCAAAGACCTTGAGGTTGTGTTTTAAAGATTTAATGGTAACGTGTTCTGCGCAGATAGTTCCCCCAAGTGCAGCCGTAACGCTAACATGGGTTGCATAAATAGTTCCACCCTCAAGTGAGGTGATTTCTGCCTTATGACAACGAAGCGTACCTTTATGTCGGTTTATCTTAGCTGTTCGTGCAGTAACAAAGGCATCATGGTGTGTTGCTCCATCAATGATGACACTTTTGGCCTCAATATTGGACTTAGCACCCATATGCCCGGTTACATGAACATTCTCAGACTTCAGTTCAACCCCTTCGCCAATCCCATCACGGGTAACATCAGTTTGTGAGATGATGACAGAGACTTCATTCTCCTCTTTTTTAGTGAGTTTAGCTTCTGAGCGCCTAATGTTCTCAACGACAATTTTATTTGAGATGGAAAGGGTGTTGTTAAGAACACTGACAAAACCACGTTTTTTACTGTAGTACTTGATATCGGTTGGACTCTCTTGAACACGAATAGACTCTTTATCAATCTCATACTCAAGTTTTGCAACATTTTTAACATCACCTTGAAAGATACGTTGACCGAAGGCATTTAGTCCTGCTTTTCCATAAATAGGTTTTTCATAAGTGATAACAAGCTCAGCACTCTCCACTTCAACCACTTTCTCTTTTGTAGATTTCTCTTTATAGTGGTAGATGACCTTACTGGGTTCAGAGATTTCAGGATCAATCCCTTCAAAGAGTAAAATGGAACTGCTTTGAGTAAATCCTTGCGCATACACTTTAGCCACAAACGCTTTTAAGTCTTTGACCATACATGAGGAGAAGGTGTTAACCATCATTTTATTAGAAGCTTTGATCTCATTGATTTCATTAAACAGAAGTTTAAGCATCTCCATCTCACTATGCTGAGCAATAGGAAGCTCTGAATCTGGATGAATAACCATCATAGGGTAGGTGGAAAACTCACCTTTTTCAAGACTGTAAGAGAGTTTTAGTTCTTTCTCTTTTTTAGCATGGAGTTTAATTTTATAAAGCTGGATAAACTCAACATGGTCATCAATAAGTTTATCTTGGTTTTTGTACTCTTCTTTGTAGTTATCATGAAACTTCACAAAACTCTTGTTCTGGTAGTTTTTAAAATAGGTCTGAACCCCAAGAAGCGTAAAGCCCAAAGAACTTAGTTTGTAATGATGTTCCGTCGCAAACTCTTTGAGTGTGCGCTGAA
>Ga0256826_1002683_pt1 | contig 10778 bp, 6 predicted proteins | sample CV79metaG_FD_185975 | JGI IMG/M metagenome (GOLD analysis project Ga0256826, IMG submission 185975) | Hydrothermal vent microbial communities from East Pacific Rise, Pacific Ocean - CV79 | ecosystem: Environmental > Aquatic > Marine > Hydrothermal vents | place: Pacific Ocean: East Pacific Rise... | reverse complement strand
AAAATCACTAGCAACAACAGGAACATTTATAGACGATCCAGGAGCTCCTCCAACACTATTAATTGTAAGTGTAGGTGTAGCAGCAGCAGGAGTAACTGTACCATTAACATAATCTGTTGCTAAAGGTGTGAGAGCACTAACAATTTCACTTCCAGAAGCAAATGCTACAGCAGCATTACCACCATAATACGTAAATTGTACATCAAAAAGAGTATCTAAGGTTGTATAGTCATGGGCTGTTCCAGTCCATGAGAGTGTCAAAACACCACTTCCAGCATTGGCAACAACACCACTAAGTGTGGAGTTTGCTAATCCTGAATAAGTGAGCTGTGTTTGATCATAGGCAAACTTAAGAGTAATAGCATCAACTGCACCATAGCCAGTTCCAACAATAGTCACGGGCATATTCACAGTATTACCGATTGGTTCAACCAAATCAGTCATGCTTACTGTTCCAACAGCAGCAGTTTGTTCAACAAAACCATCTTCATATGTAGAAGATATTGGTGCTAAATTATTATCAGCTATTTCACAATTCGCCTCATCAAATACTAGGTCTGATGAGAAACCACCTTTGTAATCAAACTTTAAATCCAATAATTTACCATTGATATTATAGCCAGTTCCAGTTGGGCTGGCGGTATAAGTAATAATGATTTTATCGATACTAGAGTTGTAGTTGGCAAGCCAACCACCTGTAAGGGTCGTATTATCAATTCCTGTAAAGTCCATTAAATCCGAGTCGAACTCAATGTAAAGTGTAATTGTAGCAACATCCGAAAAGTTTAACATGTTAATAGGAACCATGATTTCTCCGGGAGCCTTTACAACACTATCAATCTTGACAGTTTGTGCCATTACACCTTGTGCAGCAATTAATAATACCACTATAAGTTGTAATATTTTTTTTGTCATATTATGAGTCTTTAATTGTTTATAAATATATTTCCAAAAATCATAGTTTACTATAGCTTAGTGATTTTTAACGTTTCAATAATTTTATCTGCAATATTCAACTGAAGAATATAATTACCAGATTTGAGTGAAGCAAGGTTAAATTGTATGTCACTTCCTGGCAAAATATCTTCAAGTTTATACTGATGAACAAAATCACCATTAGAATTAATTAATCTTAAACCTCCATTATTAATATTTGAATTAAAATAACAATTCAAGTATTCACTTACAGGATTAGGATAAACATTCAAAATAGTATTTTTAGTAAAAACATCATCATCGCTTAAACCATTAGGCATAACAGTCAATACACTTGACATTGAGCCCTCAGAGCAATTATTAGCAGTTAAGAAACACCTGTAAACGTTGTTATTCAAATCTGCTGTAGCACTTTGAATATATAATGTAGAGGTTTGAACACCAGAATATATAGTAGTATTAGTAATATTAATCCAACTACCGTTATCATACACTTGCCATTGGTAAGTGATGTTATCAGGCATTTCATCCATATTAATGTTTGCAGGACTTCCGTCGATTACTGACTGAGATGAAGGGTTAGGCGAAAACGAGCTAAGTGTAGCTATTGTACCACTTAAGTACTGAACATTTTCAACAATACTTAAATCAGAGTGAACAATCTCACAATTCTCACTAAAATTAAAATCTACAGAACCATCTTTTAAAAAAACTCTTATATCGCATAGCACTCCGCTATCAATATTCGCAGCAGTAAAGCTAGCCCAATTTAAAGAAATAAATTGATCTGCAAGATTAATACCTCCTAAGAATTCACCAGAAGAAAATGCCTCATTGACATTCTCAACATCTATGTATTCGACAACTGCAGTATCAATATTAATAAATAGTGTTAAGGCAGCAACATCCATAAAATTCTCAATGCTAATTGGTATTAATAATTCTTCATTACTGCATGTCAAATAACTATCAATCATAACAACAGGTTGACTAATCATAGTAACAGGTCTTAAGACCATTATTACTAAGAAAATCAACAATGTAATTCCTCTTGATTCTATTTGTGACTGCAATTTCATTTGATATTCTGAATTGATTTAACTATGATTATATAAACTACATGAAGCCATCCAGCTCCATGTAGTTTAATATTTTGGAATTAGTTAACAACTATCATTCTCTTAACAGTAGAATAATTATTTGACTCTCCTTTAACTGTGATGTTATACATGTAAACACCAGGCTCAACTTTTGAATCAAAGATCACATTTTGAACTCCTGAAACTTGCATTTCATCAACAAGAGTTTTAACAAGAACACCCATATTATTATATACATCAACTTTAACTTTTCCTGATTCAGGAAGTACATAGCTAATTGTTGTTGCATTTTTAAATGGATTTGGATAATTAGTTGATGTTAGTTCAGTATTGTTATTAATACCTTTTTCAGTGGTAACTCCAATTGTTTTAAGATTAATACCAAATATTGGATTAGCAGTAACATCAGCTAACTCTGTATTTGCATTTAATTGGAATAACTCAATACCTTCAGGTATTTCAGCTAACACACGAACTCTAATTTGAGCAATAGTGGCATCTGCACTCATATCAATTCCATCAGTACTAAACCAAGCAATATTAAGAATACCCTCTTCTTGATTAATAAACATATCATCATCAGAATAGTTAGTTCCTAACACTTCGATTAGATCGTTACGATAAGTAAAGCTTAAGGTAATTGCACCTAATTCAGCATCTTGATCTATACTAACTGGTATAGTCATTTCGCTATCAATATGTGTATTGGCTAAACCTTCATAGGTAAGCTCCATATTAGGCTCTGCTTTAAATCCACCACTAGTTGGTACATAACTTGCGTTAACATCACCAATAGCTTCGTAATAAATGTTGATGTAATTCTTCTTACCTTCCCATGGAAGTGTGTCAGCTGTATATTTATGATCAATAGCTCCTGAGAAATATTGATAATCGCTTCCACTATGTGTGAATGGTACATCATTAACATTAGTATAGTCGAATGGTGCATTTCCACCAGTTAAGAAAGTAATCTGTGGTAATGAATCAACCATTCTACCTGTAACTCTAAAGTTTGGAGTAAATAGGTTTGAAGAACCATTATCAGGATAGCTTCCAAGTAAACCTACAGCACGATACTTAGCTGTTAAAGCATCAAGAGCAGTAATTCCACCACTTGTATATGTATTAGTGCTGTTTACATCGGCAACACCATGTGAATAATAACCATAGTAAGGTGTAGCTGTTTTATCACCAACCCAATAATAGTTATATGTTGTTGGATCGTTAAGTTGAGTAGCACCTCCAACCATTAACTGTATAGCTAACGCGTCTGTAGCATTAACGCCACTCCAATTTGTATATGTATAAGAAGCTCCTAAATATGTACCAGAAACTGGTGGTGGAGCAGGTGCATTATGATAACTTAAACCACCGTCCCAAATCTTCAAGAAGTAATTATCATCACAAGCGCCAAGATACGTATCTATATCAAATTTAAAATATGACATTAACTCAGTAAGATCTTCCATTAAACGTGGCTGCACAATAGCTGTTGCCACAGAATCAGATGAAGTTAATCCATTTTTATATAATGTTACATAGAAGTAATCTTCTGGGAATGTTCCATAAATATTAGTTGGGAATGGAGTAGGCATATAAGTCTCAAATGTATTCCAGTACTTAACTTGACCTTCCAAAGTTGGCATAAGTTTAACAACCGATAATGTGTCATATCCCTGACAACTTCCAATTATTGTAGAATGTACCATCAAAGTACCAGTAACTGAATAATCATTATCCCAAGTAACTGAAACAACAGTTCCTGTATCAGCAGTTAACCCGTTTGAGAAGGCACCACCACTTACACTCCAATAGAAAGTATAACTTGCAAATGTGTTACATGTTGTGTCTTCAACAGTATAGTTTGTTGTAGAACATGTATAAACTGTATCACTACCTACTATTCTAGGATCAGGCGTTTCAAAAAATGTAAGTGTTATTGTTGAATCAACTGAACATGGACCGTTGGTAACTGAATACACAAAGTCATAAACACCACAAGTATTTACGTATGCTGTATATGAACCACTTGGTGCATTATAAACAATAGAGTCAACATTTGTATTTGTTGATGTCATTGTTGCTCCATTACCTGTAGCATAGCAACCTGTGCTATAACTTGCATAAATAGTAGAATTAAATCCACAAACGCTATCAGTATGAGTCTCAGTAATTGTTGGAGTATCATAGAAAGTAAGTGTTAACTGGTCAGTTCCTGTACATGCAGGACCGTTAGTAACAGCATACTCAAATACATAAACACCACATGTATCAACATTAATTGACAAAGGATTTACAGTAGTATCGCCTCCAACATAGTTAACAACACCAGGACCACTAACTTTTGTCCATGTTGTAGTTGGTGTACCACCATTAGTACAACTCGCTGTATAAGATCCGTCTAATGTTGCATCTCTTGAACATAAAGTATCATCAGCACCAGCACTAACAACAGGAGTATCATAAAACTTATAAGTAACAGTATCTGTTTGTGTACATGGACCATTAGTAACAGTATAAATAAACTGATAAGTACCACATGAGTCAACTGAAACACCGGTTGTATCCATTGTTGCAGATGTAAATGTAGCTACTCCACCTGTAGGACCATCATATTGTGACCAAGCTACGGTAGTAGCTGTACCATTAGCGCATGTAAGGTTATAATATCCTTTTAATGAATCAGATGTTCCACATACTTCCATATCCATACCAGCATGTACAACAGGAGTATCATAAAACTTAACCTGAACTGTGTCACTACTTTCACATAGACCATTGGTAACGGTATATACAAAATCATAAGTTCCACAATCGGATGCTGTTACAACATTTCCAACAAATGTAGCACTATGACCGCTTGTAACATTTAATACTGACCATACTGTGTCTACCGAAACACCATTAGTACAAGAAACAGCATAGGAAGGACTTAGTGTGTAAATTAGGCCACATTGTTCGTCATCGGTACCAGCATTTACAGTAGGGGTATCATAATAATATGCAACAACAGTTGCACTATCCGAACATTGTCCATTAACAACTTTGTATTGGAATGTATATGAACCGCAATCAGTAACATGAACTGAATCCTGAGTACCACTTATACTTGTAAATGTAGCAGTACCGGGACCTGAAATTTGTGACCATGTAGCTACCGGAGTAACACCAGCATCACATAATGCACCTGTGTAACTTGGATACAGATATGAGCTTAAACCACAAACGGAATCATTTATTCCGGCAGTTACAACAGGCTCATCGTAAAAGTAAAGATATATTGTACTATCACTACCACCACAACCAAGACTGTTTTCAACATGAAGTTGTAATGTATATGCACCACAACTAGGAGCAGTAAAGGTAAAAGTACCAGGAATACTATCATAAACACCAGTTGAATCAGCGCTATTAACATACCAATTTACCGTTGTATCAGGAGATGAAAATCCCATATTATAATCAAAGGTAATTTGAGTTGTTAAACCACATACTGTGTCAGGAGTAGCATGTAAATCCGTAATTTCCGGAACATCGTAAAAGAAATACTCAGTTTCAACATGTGTGTTAAAAGGTGCAGGCCATGTATATCTCAACTTATATGCACCTGCCATATCAACATTAAAATTCATTACGTACATGTTTGTAGCTGATAGTAAATTTATCGTGCTACCACCAGGACTACTTACAACAGACCAAACACCTGTATTGTCAGAAGGGCAGGTCGCACCTCCGGGATTAATTGTTCCAACCACCGCAATGTTCCCTTTAGGATTCGCATCAAAGCAACTATCAGAAGGTGTTATATAATAAGAACAATTTGCTCTTGAGCCATTGCCACCCTTAACCACTATGGTTCCGCTTGTGGCGTTAAGTAAAAGCTTATCATAAAACCCGTCCTGCGTAATTTCAAAAGAAGTTACATTAGGGTTTGCAAGAGCTTTTATAAGCTCGTTGTTGTTGGCTACTTTAACACGCTTACTCTTTTGAGCAAAAGAGTCATTAGTGAAAAATAAACCTAGTGTTGTAATAAACACCATTAGTAATAATTTTTTCATAAAAACTAAGATTAAGTTAATAAAAATGTTAAAAATATAATAATTTCCTTTTTAATTTTATACCATCACGCAAAAATCCACTACGCGCAACAATTTACAAATATAGACAAATAAAACTATTCCTTACAATAATAGCCAGAAAAATGCTAATTACTAACAATTTGTTAACAATCGGCAATATAAAACTGAACAAAAACCATTAATTCAAAAATAATTTTACCCTGCGCTACGCTCAGATACAAATAACATGCCATCTATGTAACTTTCTAAATATGTTTTACTTATGTAAATAGTATTTTCAAACACTAACAATATATTAAAGTTAAGCTACGATAATGGAGCATTAATATACGATAATGGAGTATCATACAATAGGCTAGTTTTTATACTTTTGCAAAAATTAATGTGATGATTAACCGAGTACTATACTTACTACCCTTTATATTGATATCTACATTTTCGTGTTCTCAAAGTATTTTCAGTTTAAATGAAGAAGACAGTAAAAATGACAAAATATTAGATAATTCAAAAACGATCAAACCGAACGGACCTGTAATCTCTTTTAACGTTACAAATTATGAAGCAGGAATTGTTCAACAAGATTCAAATCTAAGTTATAATTACTGGCTAACGAATATTGGTGACGAGCCTCTTTTAATTTCCAATGTCCGTACTAGCTGTAACTGTACTGTTGCATCATTTCCAAAAACCCCAATTTTACCGAACCGCAGAGATACGGTAGTATTATCACTTGATACAAAACACCTTGGCAGTTACAAGAAAGTAGCTGCAGTATACTCTAATGCTAAAAATAATTATGATAATTCGATTAATAAATCAAGAGTAATTTTGAATATAAGCTGGACTGTTGTAGACAAAGCTGATAAGGAGAAATAAGTATTTATTATCAAGAAACTAATATCTTTTTTTACTTAGTGCCCCAACTTTAATGTGCCGGAGTTAATACTTAGAACAGCATTGGGCTCAAGCTCTAATTTATCAGCTGATGCCTCAGTAGAAATAACAGGTGAGTTTACAGTATTTGAGATTATTACTTTACATCCGGCATCTGGATCATAATTCGATGTTGTAGTTCCTACCTCCCAGTTGTCTTTGTTTCCCCAAGCAGTTGATTGAGCTCCAGACCAACTCATGGTAATATGATGCCAGTTTGGAGTCATATCGGCAACGGATGCTGTAGAGTTTATAACCCACTGGTTTACTTCCCATACTTGAGATGGAATTGTATCAAGTCTTTTTCTAACTGCTTTTGAGTCTAAATATTCCCATGCTTCACCACTTCCATCCTGATCAATAATACCATAAGCATCAACCAACGTACCTGATGCATGATTACCTCCACTATATAAAAAATATCCATCATTACCATTACCAGTAACTAAACCACTTCCTAACTGCGGGCTAAACCCATAACTACTTAAAAATGTGGATGAACTATACGCAACTACATATGTATCATTTGAATTGATAGCACCTTCTAATTGTTTGCAGGCCCAAGAAGATGGTCCCCCATTTGCTTGCCTGCATAAATACCATATTTCAGCATCAAAATCAATCGTAGTACTACCAGCATTATACAGTTCAACAAACCGAGATTGATAGCTATCACTGGGGTCAGCAACTTCGGCAATAATCAAAAAAGTATTTATTCCAGTAGCTTGAGTAGTAGCGTTTGATGTTGGAATAGTACCATCCGTTTTGTAATCGATATCAGTACCAAAATTTGAAAATGGATAAATCTCAAAATAATAGTTAGTGGCTGGGGTTAAACCACTAAATGTGTATGCCTCGTCACCATGGTTAACATTAACCTGTCCAACACCATCACTAATATCTGTATCATCGCTATTTTCAATCCCGTCCGTTGGAGTCGTAAACGAACCTGTTGTGTTAATCATCAATAAAAACTTGTCTGCAACATTTGCACCATCATTATCATCCCAAGTAATTGATATTGAAGATGATGTTGCATTACCGGATATAAATGAAACTACATGATTACTTGGTTCGGGTAATACTCCGCCACCCCAAATTAGATTAACATATTCAGGATGATCGATATATGGATTGCGATTCCCTTGGTAATTACTATAAATAATATTATTTCTATTTATTTCCCAACTATCGACAGGGTCAGAAGAATGCCACTGTAAAAGAGTTGACAACTTACCATAATAAGGCTCATAAGAACTACCAGCCGTATTTACGTAATCCACAACTTCAAGATCAACCTCTCCATTTTCACCTTCATAACGTGTAGCCATATAAAAAATCATACGAGCAACATCGCCTTTTACTGCGTCCCTTGGTTCCCAAATGTCAGTATCAGTATAACAATCTGTGGCACCTGAACCATCAATATATTGGGTTACACCAATATCAAAATCACGATTACCTTTGGCAGAATTTACGGATGCATCCGTTGGTCTCAAATGATGTAAATCAGTACCTGCAGGTGGGTTATTTCCAAAATCACCATGCGATTTCGACCATGTATGTTCTCTATTCCAATCCTCTGATCCATTTCCAAAATCATACTTACCATAAGACCAACCTGTATAAAGACAAATAACATTGCTTGAATTATTTGGATCTTCGTCCGTTTCCCTTAGGGCATCTTTAACAGCTGTATAACTGAGTTCAGTATGTCCATCGATAATATCATTTAAAGCAGACTTTAAAGCATCACCACTAAGACCACTTGCACCATCATAATATCCGGCTGGAATCTGGCAATATACGCCTTGTAAAAAAACAACCGATATTAAGATAAATACGAGTAACCTCTTCATGACTGTTAACAAATACTAAAAGTTGGCGAAAATAGTATAAATTCAATTTCGGAATAGTAATTGAGATTAGTATTTTTAAATAATAATGTGAATATTAGTATAGATACTACTAAAAGTCAACAACAAAACGGACACTACCCCAACTGTGTTTGGTTGCCCCTTTAAACTGTGGTGTAAGCATGTGCTGTTCAAATTCTACTTTAATAGTTTTAAAGTCAAATGCAATTCCTGAGATAATTTCTGCTAACGAATGGTTAATACTTTTGAGTTTATTTGGTGCATCTTGATTAAATAACCCCCCTTCTAATACTGCATTATACGCCACAAATTTATATGTAGCACTACCAAAAATATATAACTGCATTTTTTTAGCACGACTATTTCTGGTGCCTTCAAAGTAGTTGTTAAACAATCCAACCCTCAAATATCCACCAACATCAAATTCAGTATGTGGAGCACCAACCGCACCAGAAATAATTCCGTTAAACTCCAAAACCTTTTTGGATATCAACCCCTTTTCAACTGATGCATTGTACTGTAAAGCGAAACTATTATCAATTTGATTACTCCATCCTTCAGCTGGTCGTGAGGTAGGCAATAATGAATGAATGGTGTTTTGAACTTGCTTGCCTCCTGCCATAGGTCCAATAACTCCCAATTGCAACTCTGATATTAACTTTACTCGTTTCTCAAAATTGTATGACTCTTTGCGGCTACCCAACAACAAATAGGCAGCATAAGGCTGGTCATTAAACTGAAGTTCAGAAGTAAACAACTCAGTAGGCGTATATATTTTATGTGTAAACGTAACAGAAAAGTAAACAATATCTGATAATGAATTTGGTAACAAGATTTGGTTTACCGGAGATTTCTTCATGAAATTACCACACAAGTTTAGTTCAATCCCATTACTATAATATTTATCTGTACCAAAAACAAAGTCATTAGAAAACTTAAAATCAACAAATTGATAAGTTGGCATCTGCTGACCTAATAAATCTGTAAAAAATAACACTAAAATTATGTTAAAAAAAATTCTTTTCATTTTGAAACAATGGTACGTAAACAACTAGAATAATGAACAAAACATTAAATTATGATTTAACTCATACATCAATGAACGACAAAACAGCATAAAGGTTGTATCTTTGTAGTAAATTAAAATTACTTAAAATGGAATTTCCTGATTATTACAAAAATATAGAACCAATTGAATTAATTGATGAATTAGCAATGTTTCTAGGTGCACCTGATGATGGTGAATACAAAATATATTATAATGAAATAGTAAAAATGGCCGGACATAGTTGCGCAACTGTCGCAGGTGCATTTTTAATGGCACGTGAAGGTTTAAAAGCTCTTTACGAAGATGACAAACCTATTAGGGGCAATATAAAAGTCGAGCTTCGTGACAATGCGCAAGAAGGTAGCGTAGGTGTTTCGGCGGCAGTATTTACTAATATAACGGGTGCTGCAGGTAATACCGGATTCGCAGGAATAAATGGAAAATACGCACGACGCAATTTGTTATCGTTTGATGCCAACATAGTAGGTTTTGTACGCTTTACACGCACTGATACAGGTAAAAGTGTTGAAGTAAGGTACTTTCCTGCAAATATTGTTCATCCGGGGAATATTATGATGAGTGCAATTGGCCCTCAAGCTACTGATGCCACAAGACAAACATTTCCAAAACACTGGAGAGACATGATTGGTGAGATTTTTGCAAATGTTGACAAAGTAATAGAGGTTACATAATGCAAGATCTATAATAATCAGAACATACTCTGCAGATTCATGATGAATCTTCATAAATACCTTATGCTTTTACTATATACTGCTTATTCTAATTGGTTTAACTACCATTTTAG
>Ga0256826_1002682_pt1 | contig 10779 bp, 6 predicted proteins | sample CV79metaG_FD_185975 | JGI IMG/M metagenome (GOLD analysis project Ga0256826, IMG submission 185975) | Hydrothermal vent microbial communities from East Pacific Rise, Pacific Ocean - CV79 | ecosystem: Environmental > Aquatic > Marine > Hydrothermal vents | place: Pacific Ocean: East Pacific Rise... | reverse complement strand
ATTTGCAAATTTACATCCAAATATCTCACAAGCTCTATCAATTGCTAGTTGTTCAACCTTATCAGCAAACTCACATCCACCATAATATCTTTTATTTGGGTAACCTTCAGCATACTTATTAGTAAACACAGAACCCATAGCTTCCATAACAGCAGGACTTGTAAAATTTTCACTTGCAATCATCTCTAAATGATTTGTTTGTCTTTCAAGTTCACCTTCAACCATTCCAAATACTTCAGCATCAACTTCTGCTAAATTTTTACTACTTAAATAACTCATATTATATTCCTTTTTTATTATTTTTTATTTATCATCTTCAGCATGTAGATCAATCTCTGTATGAATAGGTTTCATCGCAGGGAAAAGAAGAACATCTCTGATACTATGTTGATTTGTAAGCATCATTACAAGTCTATCTATACCTATACCTTGACCAGCAGTAGGTGCCATACCATAAGATAAAGCATTTACAAAATCAGCATCCATCTCATGTGCTTCATCATCTCCTGCATCTTTAGCATCCATTTGTCCTTCAAATCTTTGAAGTTGATCAAGAGGATCATTTAACTCACTAAATGCATTTGCTATCTCTTTCCCACCAATGAAAAGTTCAAATCTATCTGTTAAATGTGGTTGATTATCATTTCTTCTTGCTAATGGAGATATCTCTACTGGATACTCTGTGATAAAAGTAGGGTTGATCAGTTTCTCTTCAACAAACTCATCAAATAGTTCACCTTGTAGTTGTCCTATATTCATTTTATCATTTACATCAATATTATTTTCTTTACAAAAAGTTAATATTTTCTCTTTATCAGTTGTAATATCAGCAGGTACGCCACCAATTGAAGTAAGTGATTCTATAAGAGGAATTTCTGAAAAATCTGAAAAGTCAATCTCTACTTCACCATGAGGTAAAATAGTAGGAAGATCAAGATGTTCAAAAAGATATTCAAAATACTCTTTTGTTAATATTATTAAATCTTTATATGTTTTATACGCCCAATAAAATTCAATAGATGTAAATTCTGGATTATGTGTTGCATCCATACCTTCATTTCTAAAACATCTATTGATCTCAAATACAGCTTCAAATCCACCAACAATACATCTTTTTAAATATAACTCTGGAGCAATTCTTAAAAATCTATCTACTCCTAATGCATTATGATGAGTAGTAAATGGTTTAGCATTTGCTCCACCTGCAATAGGGTGCATCATAGGTGTTTCAACTTCTAAGAAACCTTTATCTTCAAAGAATCTTCTTGTAAGGCTTATAACTTTACTTCTCGTATGAAATGTTTTTCTTACCTCGGAGTTCATAATAAGGTCTAAATATCTTTGTCTATATCTTAGCTCCTTATCTTGAATACCATGATACTTTTCAGGTAGAGGTGATATCCCTTTTGTCAACATTTTAAATTCATTTACATGTAGAGATAACTCACCTTTACCAGTAATAAAAGGAAAACCAGCAACTTCAACAATATCTCCAACTTCAACAGTTTTTTTAAATATAGTATTATAAAAACCTTCAGGAAGATTATCTCTTGTTACATATACTTGAAGCATGTTTGCTTCATCTTCTATTTTAAGAAAAGTTGCTTTTCCCATAAGTCTAAAAAATTTAATTCTACCTGCAAGAGTATAGATTCTATGTTCATCTCTTTTATTTTCTTTAGTTTCAATATCACTATTTACATTTATAAATTTTTCTATAGATGTATTTTTCTTTGAAATGTTACAATAAGGGTTATAACCTGCTTCTCTTAGTAAATCTGCTTTTTGAATCCGTTGCTGTATATATATATTATCTTTAAACAATTTTGTTTATCCTTTTATTTTATTTCTGACATTCATTGCAAATCCCATAGATTTGCATTGTGTGATCTGTTATTTTAAAGCCATTTTTAATGGCAACATCTTCTTGTAACTTCTCAATCTCTTCATCTAAAAACTCGACAATCTTTCCACAGCTTGTACATATGATATGATCATGATGTTGGTTTTTATTGTTAGATTCATATTTTTTACCATCTTTCCCAAATGATATTGAAGATATTAAATCTACCTCTTCTAAAAAATTTAATGTTCTGTATATCGTAGCTATCCCTATATTTTGTTGAGGATATTTTTCTTTTATTATTTCATGTACATCTTCTGCATTTAAATGCTCATCTAGACTAATAAGTATTTGTAAGATAATAGCTCTTTGTTCAGTATATTTCATACCTTTATCTTTTAGAACTATTTTTAAATCTTCGATCACTTTATTGTTTTGTGTCACTTACTTGTCCATCTATATCTTTTTTCAAATCAGAAACTTTTTTCTCTATCTGCTTTTGAATCTCTTTTTTAGATATCTCTGCCATTGTTTCTTTTGTAGATTTTACAACTTTATTCAGTTCGTTAGAAACTTTTGTTTGAATACCACTAGTATCTAACTTTATGATATATCCACCAGTTGAAACAAGCAATGGAAATACAACACTGTTTTGTAACTTTGGTTTTAAATTGTCATTTATCATTTTTACTTGTGATACAGCATATGAGATAATAGAAAAAAGTAAAAATATTTTTCCTGCTCCAAATACAAAGCCTAATATTCTATCAAAAATACCAAGTCCACTCATTGTAAAAATTTTAGATATAACACTACCAATAAAATATGAAATTATCCAAAATAAAATTAAAGAAAATACAAATCCACTCAGTAAAATTGTATTGTTATTTTCCATTGGTATAAAACTATTTATAAAGTTTCCGGTATCACCTGCTATACGTGAAGCTATAAATACTCCACCAACTATACCAATTATTCCAAAAATCTCTTTTGTAAAACCTTTGAAAAGACCTTTTAGTCCAAGTAGTACAATCAATGTTACAGATATAAAGTCAAAAATATTTATATTTTCCAATATCGTTCCTAAAATTAATTATTTAGTCATTATTATATCTATTTTTATATAAGATTATGTTTATAGTGTTTATCATATCTAAGAAAGAAAGATTTATATAAGAAAAATAGTATATAATCTATCATGATAAATAGATATGAAACAAAAAAGATATATGTAGGTGATGTTGTAGTTGGTGGTGATGCACCAATTAGTGTTCAGTCTATGACATATACAAAAACAAGTGATGTAGAAGCTACAGTTGAACAGATAAGACAGTTACATTTTGCAGGAGCAGATATAGTTCGTGTAGCAGTACCTGATATGAATGCAGCCTATGCACTAAAAGCTATAAAAGAACAAACAAGTCTACCTATAGTAGCAGATATACATTTTAACTATAAACTTGCACTAATAGCTGCTGAAGTGGTTGATTGTATTAGATTTAATCCTGGAAATATTAGTGATAAACATAAAATCAAAGAGATCATAAAAGCTTGTAAACAAAGAAACCTACCAGTACGAATTGGGGTGAATTGTGGATCACTTGAATCTCAATTTGAAGATAAATATGGACAAACTGCACGAGGTATGGTGGAGTCTGCTATTTACAATATCAAGTTTTTAGAGGATCTTGATTTTAGTGATATTAAAATATCTTTAAAAGCTAGTGATGTTCAAAGAACTGTTGAAGCATATAGGTTGCTAAGACCTTATAACAATTACCCTTTTCACCTAGGAGTAACAGAAGCTGGAACACAATTTCATAGTACAATAAAATCTTCAATTGCATTAGGTAGTTTACTTCTTGATGGTATTGGTGATACTTTAAGAGTATCTATGACTGGTGAGCTTGAAAAAGAGATTGAAGTAGGGCGTGCTATATTAAAAGATGCAGGTATTATTAAAGAGGGACTAAATATAATCTCATGCCCAACATGTGGTAGAATAGAAGCTGATTTAGTATCCGCAGTTGCAGAAGTTGAAAAAGCAACGGCACATATAAAAACACCTTTAAATGTATCAGTTATGGGATGTGTCGTAAATGCTATAGGTGAGGCAAAAAGTGCAGATGTAGCTATTGCTTATGGAAATGGTAGTGGACTTATTATTAAAAAAGGTGAAATAGTTGCAAAGCTTCAAACTTCAGAACTTTTACCAAGATTTTTAGAAGAGGTGGAAAAAGAAGTTGAGATTATAGAAGGTAGTAAATAATTACTTTATATTATTTACTATATCTTTTACAATATCATAAAGTTTCATAACGGAACTTATTTCACACTCTTCTCTAAGTGAGTGAGGAAAGAATATATTTGGTCCTATTGAACATATCTCAATATTTGGATATTTTTCTTTAAAAATAGCACACTCTAATCCCGCATGAATTGCTTCAAGTGATACAGAAGATATATGCTTTTTATATATCTCTAAAACTTTTGCTGTAAATTTACTTTGTTTTGGTTTCCATGCTGGATATTTTCCTGATGTTCTTACTTGAAAGTTAAATTTTTCTAATAAAACTACAGTTTCAATTTTTAGTAAATTTAATTCATCATTATCCATACTTCTTGCACTTAGTTCTAATTCTATTTTATCAATATTATTTGTTACAATAGCTAAATTAATAGAGTTAAGAACACTACTTAGCTCTTTATCATAACCTCTTACACCATTTGCAAAAGTGTATATAAAGTCTATAATATTATCATCAAGTTTTCTATAATGTTGTGTTGGGTCTTCAACTTCTTTTATTAGAATATTTGGATTAGAACTAATTGGTATAATATTTGAGGCTATAATAGCTTTGGCACTTTTTGGTATGGAATTTATTCTTTCTCCACCATTTAGATCTAATAGATCTGCGCCACTTTCTTTAATAATTTTAGATATAAGTTTTAATGCATTTGGGATATTTTTATCTATATCGACACCACTATGTCCACCTTGCAAATTATCAATAGTTATCTCATAAAGTTTTTTATTTTCATTATTTTGAATATATTTTGCATTTGAATTACTTGCAAATATATCAACACCTCCAGCACAACCAATACATATCTCACCTTCTGCTTCACTATCTAGATTTAGCATATATGAACTTTTTAGTTTATGCTCAATATTTGAAGCACCTATTAAACCAATCTCTTCATCACATGTAAATAAAAACTCAGCACTAATATCTTCTTCCATTAGTGCTAACATATATGCACAACCTATACCATTGTCAGCACCAAGAGTTGAACTCTTTGCTTTTAAATATCCATCTTTTTCTATGATTTCAGGGATAGTATTGTCTTTTAGACATACAATATCATAATGAGATTGTAAAGAGATATTTATATCTTTATTTTCTTTATAACATAAGATATTGTTAGCTTTATCAACTTTACATATATAATTTGTTTTTATAGAAAACTCTTTTATATATGTAACGAAAGGTTGGTGTATACCACTACATCTTGGGATAAGTGTTAACTCTTTAAATAGTTCAATTACTCTCATATATTAAAAAGATGCCCATTCATCATCATTTTTAACCAATGATTTTACAGGTGTTGGTTTGATAACTTTAGGAGATGGATTATTAGCTTTTTTTCTCATTTTAGAATAATCAACGTGTCCTTTTATGTTTTTTTCTCTAGATCTTCTCTCTTTACCTTTAAAATTAGTATCTGTAGGTTTAGATCTTTTTCCTAAATCATTTTTACCCCTAAACTCTTTTTCATCTGCATTTTTTACAACAAGTTTAGCAATACTATCAGTTTCAACTGCTACACCATGAGTTTGTGCTGCAATAGACGCATTTTCTTGAGTTTGTTTATCTAAAGAATTAATTGCATCATTTATTTGTACAATACTAGTTTGTTGCTCTTTTGATGCCATCTCTATATCTGAGATCAAATCTAATGTTTTAGTAATATTTTTATTTAATTCAATATACCCATCTGTCATCTTATCTGCAATCTCTTTACCATTATTTGCTTTTTCAGTTGCATTATGAACTAATGCTTTTATCTCATTTGCAGCTTCTGCTGATCTAGATGCAAGATTTCTTACTTCTTGTGCAACTACTGCAAAACCTTTTCCAGCTTCACCTGCAGTTGCTGCTTCAACAGCAGCATTTAGAGATAAAATATTTGTTTGGAATGCAATTTGATCAATTACAGTAATAGCTTCATTAATTGCACTAACTTCACTATTGATATCATCCATTGCATTTGTAGTTAAGTTTGCTAGTGATTGACCATCCTCTACAGATTTTGTAACACCTGATGCAAAGTTTGCCATTCTCACTACATTTTCAGTATTATTTGAAATATTACTAGATATCTCTTCCACTGCAGCAGCTGTTTCTTCTAATGCCACAGCAGCATTTGTAGAATTTGTATTTAATGTATCAACATTTTTCAATAATATATTACTACTATGATCAAGAGTTAATCCATGTGTTTTGTTTTCAATTAACATATTTGTAATAGATATTTGAAGTTTATTTACATCTTTTATAAATGTTTCAAAAACACCACCTTTTTCTATTCCATCAACTTTAAATTCATCCATATAATTGTGGTTTGAATATTTTTCTAGTTGAGCATTGATATCAGTAAAACGTTCTTTCATATTTTGAAGCATATTATTGATACCATCTTTTATCTCCATAAGGCTATCGTTCTTTGTGGTGTTTTGTATTCTCTGTCCAAACCAACCATTACATGCTCTACTTAATACTACTTCTGCTTCATTTATAAGAGCTCTATCTTCTGATATTGTTACTTTTATTTGAACAATATTTTTTTCAACCTCTTTTGCCATATCTGAAATCTCATCATTTGAAACTAATTTTAGGCTTTTTACATCAGCAGATGTACCATTTAAAAAGCTAAAAAAACTATGTAAGTATGAACTAAATCCAGAGATAGAATCAGATATACCCTTTGCAATCATTTTGTTAATCATAAACATAATAAGTAAAGATATACAAGATCTTATCATTATCCAAAGAATTGTAGAATTTTTTAACTCTTTATAGTTATTTACAGAATTATTAATTTTTATTGTTTCTTTTTTTAATGCAATATTAATTTCATTTTTTAATACTCTCCAATCATTTAAAATATTATTTGAATATTTTATAGAAAATGGATTATTTTTCTTCGCATTTGATATAAGTATATTTGTTGAGTTAGTTAATCTTTGAATAGCAGGTGTTAGATTATTTGCTAAAGTTTGGTTTAATTTAGCTAAATCTTGATTTATATTATTTAATTCATTAACAGAAGCTATTATTGCATTTATTGCTTTTTGAGAATTTGGATCAAGTATAAGTACACCTTTTGCAGAGTTTATAGATAATCCACTAATAAGTATAGACTTTAATGTACTAGATTCTTCATGTAAACTTTGTGTATTATTGTACTCATTATCAAGTTTTTGCATCGAATAATAAACATCTGCCATAAGGATAACCATCCCTATAAAAACTATTATTAAATTTAATCTTAGTTTACTATTGATACTCATATTTTTAAACATTTTATGCCTTTAAAATTATTTTTTAAATTATAGCATAAATGTTATCTTATATTACTTATCCTTTTGTATACTTTTGGTTATTATTTTAAAATGATGACCATTCATCTTTTGTTGCTAATTCTGATGGTACAAAAACATTATTATTTGATTTTATATTTGACTCGATTGCTCTTCTATCTTTATCTTTATAATTTAAATCTACAGTTTTCTTTCTAAATTTTTCACGTTTTTTTATTGATACTCCACCACAATTATCTATTTTTACAGCATCTAGATCATGAAATACATTTATAATACCTTTTTCAATATCTTCTGATATTCTATTTAGTAGTTCATTCGAAGAGTTTTTTGCATTTTGAATAATAAATGCTTGAACATTTTTATGAACACTATCATGATCATCTTTTAAATCTTGCCAGTTTTGAGTTTTTGTATATTTTTTATCCTCTTGTTCTGATTTAACAATCCATTTTCCAAGGTTACATTCTGTTGCTTTTGCACTTGACCATACCGTTTTAGAACCAAGTTTTGCATAGTTTGATTCTTTATATCTAATATGATCATTTTTAAGATTTGCAGTAACTGTAACTAAATCTACATCACATATTTGTTTAACTGCATTTTTGCTAAATATTGAATTTTCTGATGCACTTGTAAGTTTTCTTGAAAGTCCTGCAACTTTAGATGCAAGTGAGTTTATGTTTGAAGCTTCCATTGCATTTTGCTGTGTAGCTTTATCCAATGTAGATACAGAATCATTAATTTGTCGTATACCTAACTCTTGCTCTTTTGATGATGTAGTAACCCCATCAATTAATTTTAAAGTTTTATCAATGCTATTATTTAATGATTCATATCCAACAATCATAGAGGCAGATATCTCTTTTCCTATATGTGCAGTTTGAGTTGCATTTTGTACTAACTCTTTAATCTCAGTGGCAGCATCTGCACTTCTAGAAGCTAGATTTCTAACCTCTTGCGCAACTACCGCAAAACCTTTTCCAGCTTCACCAGCTGTTGCTGCTTCAACTGCAGCATTTAGACTTAATATATTTGTTTGAAATGCAATTTGATCAATTACTGCAATTGCATCATTTATATTTGTAACTTGCTCATTAATATCTTCCATAGATTTTGAAGTTTTACTTGCTAAATCTTGACCATTTTTAACTTCAGATGTTAATGTTTTTGAGTATTCTGCCATATCCATAGCATTTTGACGACTTAATTGCATACTACTTGTTATCTCTTCTAGTGCAGCAGATGTTTCTTCTAGTGATGCTGCTTGATTATTTGATGATGTAGATAAGTTACTTGATGATTGTGCTAACATTTTTGTATCATCATTTAAACTATCTCCACTTAATTTCATCATAGCTAACATCTCTGATACATTGTCAGCTAATAATGTAGAACTAGAAGCTAATGTACCAAATACACCATTTAGGTTTTTATCCGTAGGTATTCTATATTCGAAATGAGAACTACCATACTCATGTAATGCAGTATTTATATATTCTAACTTACTATTTGTAGAAGATATCATTGTATTTATCTTAGTTTTTAACTCTTCAACTTGTGTATTTGATGTTGAGTTTTTTACAGAATATTGGAAAAATCCATTTATTACTTTTTCTACAACATCATCAATCTCATCTAATACTGCTCTATCTTGTTCTATATATTTTGCAGTTTGTTTAATATTTGTATTTACAACTTTAGTCATATCACCAATTTCATCATTTGATATAATTGTAAACTCTTCTAGTTCATCTCTTTGTTTATTGATATATTCAAAAAAGTATAAAAGATTTGTTTGAAAAGATTTGATTGAAGATAAAAGATTGTTCATAATATTAAAAGCAACAAATAAAGATAATATAAAACTTAAAATCACAACAATAAGAACTGTCATAAAACTACTATTTACATCACTTAAGTCTTTAGAAATAGTTGTTAATAGTTCCTTTACTAGATGATCATCTACTTTTTTTAGAAGATTGATTTTCCCTGTTATTTTACTAAACCAATATGAAGAATCAGTTTCAAATCCACCAATATTTGTAGTTGTTTTAGCAATATTTCTCATTCTATTTACTTCATCAATTATTTTACCATTCATATTCGAATTGTAACTATTTATCATTTTTTGGCTAGCACTTTTTTTGAAACTTTTAATATAACTATCTTGTTCTGTAATCAATTTTATAAATTTATCTTTCATCCCTGGTAAAAATTTATTTCTTGCAAAACTATTTGATAAAACTGCTCTTTCAATACCAGCTCTCTCTTTAGACATATCAAAATTATAAAATGCTAATAGATCTCTAGCTTCATCTTTATCAGTTGCTGACTTTGCAATATTTCCTATTGTTTCTAACATTTGAGTATTAAATGCAGTATAAAAAGATATTGCATCTTTTGTAGATATATTTAAGTTGTTTACATTTTTTCTGATAGTTGAAAGAATTTTAAATTGATTTAATCCTTTATTTAAAGAAGATCTAGCACTCTTATTTAAATATTTACCATATAAATTTATAGCATTTTTTAATTTAGATAGTTTTATATTTGTAAGTTTTCTTTGATTTAAAATTTTATCTGTAAATTTAGTACCTTTTGATCCAATAAACCCTGCAGTAGCACCTCTTTCTTTTTGAGTTTCATGAATTAATTGACTTATTAATATTGCTATATTTACCTGTTTTTTTAAATTTTCATTTGAAATTCTCAAATTATCTATAATAACAGATTCTGTTTTTTTAAGTAAACCTATTTTCTTGGTAATTGTGTCAAACCAATATTGAGGGTCAGTATTAAATCCACCTATCTCTTTAGCATTTAATAAAATATTTCTTATTCTCTGAACTTCAGATATATCATCACCTTGTAAAGTGTTATGGTAGAATTTTGATGATTCAGAAGAAGAATACAATAAAAAGTTATTCATAAAAGAATTTTGTGAAGCAATTAAATTATTAAATTTAATTCTATTTTCTCCAGTATAAGCATCCTTTACCAATGTATTTGATCCAATAGCTCTCTCTATACCAGCTCTCTCTTTAGAAAATAAAAAGTTACCAAAAGCAACAAGTTGTTTTGTAATAACAGGAGATTCTGAAATTTTTGATGCTTCTATAACCGTATTTAATAGTTTAGCATTCATATTTGTATAGTAGGCAATAGCATCAGATGTTCTAATGGATATATTAGATACTTTATTTCGTATATCTGAAAGTTTATTGAAATCTTGCATTGCAGAATTTACAGTATTGTTAATAGCTATACTAATAGATGATAAATCATTGTTATTTAAAAATGATTTTAATTCATTTAGTCTTTTATTTGT
>Ga0256826_1002681_pt1 | contig 10779 bp, 1 predicted proteins | sample CV79metaG_FD_185975 | JGI IMG/M metagenome (GOLD analysis project Ga0256826, IMG submission 185975) | Hydrothermal vent microbial communities from East Pacific Rise, Pacific Ocean - CV79 | ecosystem: Environmental > Aquatic > Marine > Hydrothermal vents | place: Pacific Ocean: East Pacific Rise... | reverse complement strand
CCGGTTACATCATTTACTATGAAGGCTTTTGTCTCAACTGTTGCGTTTCCGCATGCATCGGTTGATGTGAAAGTTACTGTGACTGTTTCGTTACAATTAGTAGCTGGTGCTACATAAGTTGGAACTACATTAGTTGCTCCGTCACATGCATCAGTTGCGCTTGCTGTTGCTGTCCATGCATCTACTAAAGCTGCATCAAAACATTCCATGGTTAAGTTTGCTACCGGTACTGTTACAACAGGACCTGTTACATCTTGAACATGAATAGTGTGGACAAAATCAACACTTGTATTAGCACTTAAATCTGTTGCTGTATATGTTCTTGTAATTACTATTGGACAAGTTCCATTAACAACGTCATTACTTGCGATAACAATATCAGCATCGGCAGTACAAGCTTCGGTAATTGTTAAATTACCAGGAAGAGCTTCTAAACCAGCTACGGTTGTTTCAGCAGCAGGAGCATCTCCAGCCGCACATCCATCAACAGTAGTCATATCAAGAGCTCCGGCAATTGCAGGGGCTGTTACGTCTTTAACTGTAACAATAGCATTACATGTAGCTGAATTACCATTAGTATCGAATACTTTTAATTCAACATTATTAGCTCCTAAGTTTGAGCAATCAAAAGTATTTGGAGTAGCTGTAGATAATGCAAAATCAACAGCACAATTATCTGTTGAACCATTCTCAATATCAGCTGCTACAATAGTTGCATTACCTGAAGCATCAAGCTCAACATCTATATTTTTGCATGCAGCAACAGGAGGAGTAACATCACCAACTATTATAGTGACAAGATCAGGTCCGTAAGGACAATCATGATCATCTTTAATATATAAATCATAATCTCCGGCAGTTAAATTATCAAAGAAGTTATCGTTAGCAACTCCATAAACAGGAGCATCACCAACAGCACCTAATGAGAAGTATAAATCTCCGGTACCACCACTAGCATTAACGGTGATACTACCATCGTTTCCACCAAAGCATGTAACAGGAACATTTACAATATTATCAACCTGAATTGCAGGTGGTTCAGTAACTTCCATATTATTAGCAGGATATGCTAAATTACAAGCAGGGTTGGCAGCGTCTCTTACCCAAACTTCATAGAAGCCAGCTGTAAGATTGTCAAAGATATTATTTGCTTGCCAAGTAGCAGCGCCATCAATAGAATAGTCGTAAGTACCGTGGCCACCAGTTACTAGAATCATGATTTCACCATCGGATCCACCATTACAATTAACAGGTTGCTGTAATACCGCTATAAAACTGAGTGCAGCAGGATCAACAATAATAACAGGATTGTTAGCATAAGCAGTCACACAATCATTATCATTTTTCACCATTATATTATAGTTTCCGCCAGCTAAACCGCCAAAAGCGTTAACATTAGCAGCACCATAATTAGCACCTCCATCAATAGAGTAATATAAATCACCGGCACTTGGAGTAGCAGTAATTGTTATTGTACCATCACCAGCACCATGACAAGTAACATTTGTTGAAGCTACATTATCAATTGTGAAAGCATTTTGATCAGTTACTGTAACAGTAAATGAACAAACAGAACTATTTCCATGATTATCAGTAACTGTAAATTCAACAGTATGATTTCCTAAGTCGGCATTGGTATAAACTGTACCGGCAGCAGGATTTTGAACAGTTGAGCTAATTACACCACAATTATCTGTAGCTACCAAAACTCCAGTATAATCAGGTAATGCCACAGCACAACCAGGACCAATAAAGATTTCATCATTTGCAGGACAAGTTAGGTCTGGACCCATATGATCTACAACAGTAACATTGGAGTTACAAGTAGAAACATTTCCGGCACCATCTGTTACTGTTAAAGTAACAACTTGAACACCCGCACCAACAAATGTACAATCGAAAGCGTTTGGAGCAACGTCCATTGAAGCTATAGTACAGTTATCAGTAGAGCCATTATTAACATCTGCAGGAAGAACAATTACATTTCCTGTATTATCTAATTCAGCTGTAAAATCTTGACATAAGGCAGTAGGAGCCAAATTATCATGAACAGTTACAACAGCTACGCATGTGGCTACATTTCCGCCATCATCAGTTACTGTTAATGTTACATTATTGGCACCTATATCAGTACATGTAAAATCAACTTGACTTGCTGATAAAGTAATATTACAATTATCAGTAGAACCATTATCAATATCAGCAGCAACAATAGAGGCTTCTCCATTGGCATCTAGATTGATATCAATATTTTGACATTGAGCAACAGGTGCTTGATTATCTACTACTGTAATAGTTGCAGAACATGGAGTTGATTGATTACCGTTTACATCCCAAGCTGTAAATGTTACAGGGTTTAGACCTATATCACTACAATCAAATGTATTTGGAGTAACAGTAAAATGATCAATACCACAAGCGTCTGTAGAACCATTATCTAAATTAGCAGCAGCAACTATAATATTACCTGTAGCATCAAGTACTGCAGTATAATCCTTACAAAGTGCATCAGGAGAAGTAACATCCATAATAGTTGTATTACTAACACAGGTATTTACATGCCCTGCATCATCTTCAACAGTAAGTGTAATTGCAATTGGACTAGCTATAACATCAGCACAAACAAATAATTGTTGTGATATAGTCATACTATTAATATGGCAATTATCAGTTGATCCATTATCAAAATCAGCTGGAGTAAGGAATAAGTTTCCACTAGCATCCAAATCGAAAGAAGGATTATTCACACAATGTGCATCAGGAGCCATATTATCGGCAACGGTAACTACTGCACTACATGTGGAAGAATTACCACTAGCATCGAACACTGTTAAAGTTACATTGTGATTTCCAATATCAGCACAAGTAAATGTATTAGGGCTAACAGTCATATGATCAACTCCACAATTATCAGTAGAACCATTATTTATATCAGCAGGCAGTAAAGTACCATCACCATTAACATCAAGGTTTAAAGTAAAAGCCTGACAAATAGCATTAGGATCTTCATTATCAGAAACAGTAACATCTGCATTACAAGTTGCAAAATTACCATAATCATCAATAACTTTTAACTCGACTGTATTAACACCAATATTAGTACAATCAAAAATCACATTTGCTGCTCCATTAATAGTCATTGAGGCAATATGACAATTGTCGCTAGAACTATTATTAATATCAGCTGCTGTAACTGTAACATGACCAGTTCCATCTAAAACAACAGAAATATTCTGGCAGACAGCCACTGGGTCAAAATTATCAACAACATCAACAGTAGTCGCACATGAATGACTATTACCTGATTGGTCAACTACTTCCAAAGTAATTGGTAAACCTGGAGCAATATCTGCACAAGTATATGTTATAGAAGCGGCACCATTAATAGTCATATGATCAATCGTGCAATTATCAGTTGAGCTATTATCAAAATCGGTAGGATAAACAGTTACACTACCAGTTCCATCTAATTCAGCAATAAAAGGACCTGCTATACAATGTGCAACAGGGGCAACAGGATCTTCAACAGTAACCGAAGCGGTACAAGTTGCAGTATTTCCAGACTCGTCTTCCACTGTTAAAATTACAATATTGACACCTAAATCTGCACATGTAAAGGCTGATTTATCCAGACTTAAAACAAGATTTCCTGGAATAGTACAATTATCGCTTGAACCATTATTCACAGCTGCAGGAGTTGTACTTGCATTTCCAGTACCATCTAATTGAATAACTACATTCTGACATATTGCTGTAGGAGGTTGGTTGTCAATTACAGTTACAGTAGCATTACAAGATGCATTATTACCGGCATCATCCACTGCATTAAGAATAACAACATGTGCTCCTTTATCAACACAAGTATATACAACGTTAGCACCTCCATCAATGGTCCTATCTACGATACCACAAGCATCTGTAGAACCACCATCTATATCATTAGGGGTAACAGTTACGGAACCAGCAGCATCAAGATATGCATCAAAGTTTTTACACACAACATTTGGTGCTGTTACATCCATTATAGTAATATCAGTAGTACACTGTGCAGTATTACCATTATTATCTTCTACTGTTAAAGTTACAGTAATAGGATTATTTACAATATCCGCACAAGTAAAGGATGTTTTATCAAGAGACATATTTGCGATACCACAAGCATCTGTAGAACCAGCATCGATATCTCCAGCAGTAATAGTTGCATTTCCATTAGCATCTAAATCTAAATTAAATGCACCCACACAACTTGCACTAGGATCCACTTTATCGCGTACAGTAACAACAGCAACACAAGTAGAAATGTTTCCATGATTATCTTCCACTGTTAGTGTTACATCATTAGGTCCTACATCAGCACAAGTAAATGCAGATTTATCTATAGTAAGAGGTATTAATCCACATGCATCGTTAGAACCATTATCAACATCACCTGCAACAATAGATACATTACCAGTTGGGTCTAAATCAACTGTAATATCTTTGCAGATAGCAGTAGGAGCAACATTGTCTTCTACAGTAACAACAGCATTACAGGTATTTGTATTTCCACCTGGGTCTGTTACGGTTAATGTCACATTATTATTTCCAACATCAGCACAAGCAAAGGCTGTTTTACTTGCAGAATAAACAAGGCTACAGTTATCTGAAGAACCTCCGTCTAAATCTTCGGCAAGAATGCTAGCGTTTCCTGTAGCATCTAATTGAACTGTAATGTTCTGACAAACAGCAACAGGATTTTCAACATCATGAACAGTAACCTGTGCAACACAATTATCAGTATTTCCACCTTGATCAGTTACAGTTAGAGTTACGTTAACAGGAACAGGAGGATTACTAACATCAGTACAAGTAAAACGCAATTGACTAGCGCTAAAAGTGAGAGCACAATTATCAGTGGAACCACCATCTAAATCACTAGCAACGATATCAACATATCCGTTAGCATTTAAATTTACATCTATATTCTGACAAACAGCATTAGGTAAAATATTGTCTTCAACAGTAACAGTTGAAGTGCAAGTACCCACATTCATTTCATCATCATATACTTTTAATGTAACGGTATGAGGTCCAACATCATTACAACCCCATCCATTAGGAGAGACTGTTGAGAACAAGATCCCACAGTTATCACTAGAACCATTATCAACTTCGGCAGCAGTTACACCTGCATTACCGGCAGCGTCTAGTTGAACTGTTACATCCTGACATAAAGCTATAGGAGCCACATTATCTTCTACTGTAACAACAGCAAGACAGTCGTCTGTATTTCCACCGGCATCAGTAACAGTAAGTGTAACATTATTTGGGCCTTTATTTGTACAATCAAAGTTTACTTTACTTGCAGAGAAAGTCAAAGAGCAATTATCAGTAGAACCACCATCTAAATCAGCAGGATCTAAAACAGCATTACCTGTATTGTCTAATTGTAAAGTAAAAGCTTGGCAAACTGCAACGGGTACAGTATTATCCTCAACAGTAACATTAGCGTTACAAGTAGTGATATTTCCAGCAGGATCTTCTACTGATAAAACAACCACATTTACACCAATATCTGTACAATCAAAATCAGTTTGACTTGCTGTTAAAGTAAATGAACAATTATCAGTAGAACCACCATCAATATCAGCAGCTACAATGCTTGCATGTCCAGTACCATCTAATTGGATTGTTTTATTTGCACAAGTTGCTGTTGGAGCTATTAAATCTCGAACAGTAACAGTAGCAGTACAAGTAGAACTATTTCCATGACCATCGTCTACTGTTAAAGTAACAGTATTTGCACCAAGATTAGTACAGTCAAAATTAGCCTTATCAATTGAAAGATTTACAGCTCCGCAATTATCAGAAGAACCATTATCTACATCAGCAGCAACAATACTTACATGACCTGTACCGTCTAAGTCAGCAAAAATATCTTGACATACAGCAGTTGGGGCCATTGCATCTTCAACAGTAACAGTAGCATTGCAAGTAGCTGTATTCCCTTTTGTATCAGTTACTGTTAAAACAACAGCATTTGCACCTATATTGGTACAATCAAAAGAATTTGGAGCAACAGCTAAAGAAGCAATACCACAATTATCTGTAGAGCCTCCATCAACATCAGCACCTGTAATATTTACATTACCGGTACCATCAAGTTGCACTGTTATGTTCTTGCAACTAGCTACAGGATTAACATTATCATCTTCAATAATGGCATGAGGTCCAGAAATAGCAGATTCACATCCATTAGCATCTTTAACTTGAACATCATAATTACCGGCACCAAGGCTTCCAACAGTATTTACACCGGCAGCTCCATAAGAAGGTGCTTGGCCTGAAATAACAGCAGAATAGAATAAATCACCTGTACCGCCATTAGCAGTAATAGTTATTTCACCATCAGTAGCACCAACACAAGTTGCATCTGTTACAGCAACGTTTGTAATTGTTACGGCACTTGGTTGAGAAATTACAACTGGATTAGTAGCATATGCAAGAGCACATCCATTATCATCTTTTACCATGACATTATAACTACCTGCTGCTAATGTATTAAAAGTACCATTGGCTGCTTGCCAATTAGCTCCATTATCAACAGAATATTTATAAGGAGGAGTTCCTCCATCAGCAACAATATCAATAACACCGGTATGATCACCATTACAAGAAGTTACATCGCTAGAGTTTACACTTACGATACTTAAAACCGTAGGCTCATTTATTGTTACAGGATTTCCTGCATAAGTTAAACTACAAGGCCCTGCATCAGTAACTGATACTTGATAACTACCCTGAGATAAATTAGCAAAATTACCCGTTAAATTAGAAACTTCAGTAGCTAAACCTTCATCTAAATAATAAGTATAAGGAGCAGTACCGCCTGAAACAGTAACATGGATTTCTCCATTTCCATTTCCGTTACAATCGATATCAGTTTTTGTTACAAGATCAATTGAAACCGGAGAAGGATTACCTACTACAGCTGCAACAGTTTTAGTACAAGGATTAGAGTCAGTAGCATCAACAGTATAATTACCTCCTGCTAAACCAGTAAAAGAACCAGTTCCATTAGAAGCCACAACTGCGCCACCATTGTCTTTTAGAGTATAGGTATAAGGAGCAACACCATCTGAAGCAGTGGCTGTAATTGCACCGTCACTATCGCCATTACAGCTTGCATCGGTAATTACTGTTGCAACTTGAATCTCCGCAGGTTCGGTAACAACAAGCCCATTTACAACTTCATTACAGTTGTCATTGGTTACTGTTACAGTATAGTTTCCTGCAGCAACACCATTAAAAATACCAGTGGCATTGTTAACTGCAGGATTCACACCATCGGTTAATTCAAAATTAAAAGGCTGGGTTGGACCAGAGTTAGGATAATCCACAACTACAGTTACGGAACCATCAGCAACACCAAAGCAAGAAGCATTGGTTGTACTACTGCCCTGAATAGCAATAGCATCTACGTTTCGTAAAACAACAGGATTAGCACCCCAAATCACAACGACTCCGGCATTATCCTTAATTTGCACTGTGTATAATCCCCCTGATAGTCCAGGAAAATTATTACCGGGAACATAGGTAGTACCACCATCGATAGAATAAGTGATGGGACCAGCTCCTCCTGAAGCCATAATAATGATAGATCCATCGGCATTACTACAGCCAGTTGGATCACTTTGAAATACATTGTCAATTGTTTGTGCATTGACAATGCTCATGGATAGCAACAATAGTAAAAAGAGACCTAGTCTCTTCACTCCCAATGTCAGCTTTCCTCCGGAGCCCCCACTATCGGGCTTATAATGCCCTCCTTTGAGAATTCCGTGCTTTTTAAGCGTAAAAACTTTCATAAAACAGAAATTTTAGATTAATAATAAAGTTTATAATAAATTAAAAATAATTTAAAATACTAAAAACAAGGAGGTTCGGTAAACTGAACATCATTGCTTGTGGTTGTGAAATGCTATTTTATAGTGCCCGACTATTATTGGTTAAAAAGCATGGTTGGCTCGTGAGGTAAAAATATAATTAAAAAAGCTTTGATAGCGAAAACATAAAAGCCTGTTTTATCGCTATCTACACTATTAATAATCATTTTTTCATTCCCAACAAATATAATAAAAGAATTCCAGTTAAAACAGTCATTTAGCAAACAACACTTATAAAGCCTTAAACGTGATTGAGAAATTATTTTTCGTACAACTAATCAATAAAACGTAAAAAAAGTAACTATAATGATAATGAAAATACGCTTATTCATTGTTTGCCTACGTTTATTCATTTATAATGCATTTTCAATCGATATACTTATGTTTTATACACTATCGTAATAAATAAATAAAAAATAGCCTAAAAACTGATGATTTTTTTTGTAAATTAGTATGTTCATAATAATATTAAAGATGATGAAAACAAATTTTCAGAAACTCGGGTATTTTTTATTGATTATTCTTGCTATCAATAGCTCGTGCACAAACAACCAAACTAAGGAAGAAAAAAAAGAGCTGCTCATATATTGCGGAATAACCATGATAAGGCCTATGACAGAAATTAAAGAGATTATTGAAAAAGAGGAGTCTTGCGTAATTGAAATAACAAAAGGCGGTTCAGGTAATTTATTAAAAGCTCTTGAAACTAGTGGGATTGGCGATTTGTATATTCCCGGTTCCGAAGCCTATATCTATAATGCTCAAGCAAAAGGATTAATAGACGATACTGCCACAGTTGGCAAAAACAGATTAGCAATGATGGTTCAAAAAGGCAATCCTCTACATATAAGTAATAGCTTGAACAACCTGTCCAATAAAGATTATTATGTAGTGATAGGAAACCCAAATAGTGGAAGCGTTGGTAAGGCAACAAAAAAAGCTCTTCAAAAGAAAGGGATTTTTCATGAAGTGGAACAAAATGCAGTGAAATTTACTACCGACTCAAAAGACCTAACTCTACTGATTAAGAATAAAGAAGCTGATTTGGTTGTTAACTGGTTTGCAACCTATACTTGGGACGATAATTCCAATTATATAGATTATATACCCATAAGCGACAAATACGCAGCAGATAACAAACTCATATTATGCACTTTAAAAAGTAGTAAACAAAAAAAAATAGCAAATAAATTCTTGAAATTCGCTCAATCGGAACAAGGTAAAGCCATATTTAAAAAATATGGTCTTTATTAACACATAACACTCTCAACGTTTTTATGAAGAAATCAATTACAAATAAACTAATTTTCTTGGCCCTGAGTTCATTTTTTGCCATTATTGTTCTGTGGACCATCAACGATTTTCTGGTAAGAACAAAAGATAAAGATCAACAGTTTTTGCAAAATCAAAACCAACACTTAATACTTCTTAAAACATTAAATAGCCACTTAAACAGTATTTCTAATATATCATATAAACTTAAAAATCTTGACGATATTAGATTAAAAAATGAATATGAAACACTGATAAATGAAAACATAGACGAAATTCAAACGATACTTCAGGTATTAATGGAAGGTGGTGAATATAAACATAAGATTAAAGTTAATTTTAACAGAACAAATTTCTATGCAGAAACAATAAAATATACTCCAAATAAAAAAGATCAACAAGTTGATTTAATAGAAATATTACCCTTAATAGAGTATTTAGAACAAATTAGTGAACAAATAATTAGTCAAACAAATATATACTATTCCAATTCATTAAACCTAGATGCAAAAAATAAAGTACAATCACTATACAAACAACTTGAAAGCATTATTAGTAGATCTGAAGAAAATGCAAATAGAGCTTTTGCAACCGCCAACGAACAAGATCTTTCGTTAAAAACCGAAATGGAGAATAAAATAACTTTTTACGGATATATGAAAATAATAATCTTAGGCATTATTATTATTGTATTCTTCATCCTGTTTAAAAAAGCAATAAGTCAAATTAACCTTATCGTAGATAAACATGAATCATCTGCTCAAGAATTAGAAGAAAATAATAAAAATATTCAAAAACTATTAGAATCTCTTCCGGTTGGGGTAGCTGTGGCCAACAGAAAGCAAGAGATAAAACATATAAATAAAACAGCCCTTCGCTGGATGAAAGAACCTTCGCAAAAAGAATATATTGACAATCATTGCAGCAAAATGTTTTGCCTTGAAGATGAGGAGAATTGCCCAATTACTTCCGATCAACTCATTATTCATGATATTGAACTTAACCTGAAACAATCCGATGGCAGCAGGAAAAGTATAGTAAAAAGTGCCATTCCACTAAGACTATATAATGAAGATGTTATTCTGGAAGCCTTTATGGATATCTCCAAACAAAAAGAAGCAGAACAAGCTCTTTTGGACCAAAAAAAATTCACCGATGCTGTATTAAATTCAGCTCTGGTTGGCATAGTGGTTATTGATGCTGAAACGCATAACATTTTAAGCATTAACGATAAAGCTAAAGAAATGATTGGCGATACCGAAGAGTATATAATAGGAAAAGTTTGTAATGAGTATATCTGCCCTGCCGAAAAAGGAAACTGCCCCATTACTGATCTGAAAATGGAAATCAATAATCAGGAAAAAATACTACTCACATCAACAGGTGATTCAATACATATTTTAAAGAGTGTCAAAAAAACAGAAATAAACGGTAAAAAAGTCTACGTTGAAAGCTTTGTGGATATCAGCGAAAGGAAAAAAGCTGAAAATGAATTACGCAAGTTGTCAATGGTTGTAAAAGAAAGTCCGGCATCTATTGTAATTACTAATAATACAGGGAATATAGAATATGTAAACCCTAA
>Ga0256826_1002680_pt1 | contig 10779 bp, 14 predicted proteins | sample CV79metaG_FD_185975 | JGI IMG/M metagenome (GOLD analysis project Ga0256826, IMG submission 185975) | Hydrothermal vent microbial communities from East Pacific Rise, Pacific Ocean - CV79 | ecosystem: Environmental > Aquatic > Marine > Hydrothermal vents | place: Pacific Ocean: East Pacific Rise... | reverse complement strand
CTTTTGTAGTTGCAAGTAGTGAAGAGACAAAACATATAGAACATATAAAAAATAACGCAAAGATAGCTGGAAATATTTTACTAGAGACAAAAAAAATTGGTGAGATAAAGGGTTTGCAGTTTCGAGGAAACTTCTCTCAACTTGATGATGCAAAATTAAAACTACACTACTACAAGGCTTTTCCCTATGCACTTGCTATGAACCCAACACTATGGAAGATAGAAGTGGAGTTTTTGAAATATACTGATAATGTTCTAGGATTTGGGAAGAAGTTAGTTTGGGAAAGAACTACTTCTTCAAAGGTTTTTCTATAAACATACTGCACTCTGTGCCACTACTTTGAAAAACTACCATTGAAGGAATTTGGGGAGATTTAAAACCATAGGCTCTACAACCATGAGGTTTTCCAGCTTCCCAAGTTACAAAATAGTGCTTACATCTTCTACAGTTTATTCTTTTCATAAATACCTCTTTTTAAGTGTATAATAGTAGCATATTAGATAAAATAAACAATTAAATTTTTAAAAAAGAGAGCCTATGGATAAGATACTACTAATGCTACAACTTCAAGCACAACTCAATGATGCAACAAATGGAGAGAACTGGACAAAGGGTACAACGAAGAATGGTAAAACTATAAACTGGAGACGCTGTATTTATATGGAGTGTGCAGAGATGGTAGATAGCTTTTCATGGAAGCACTGGAAAAGTATAACAGCTGAACCTGATTGGGCTAACCATCAGATAGAAGTTGTTGATGTTTGGCATTTTATCATGAGTTTAGCTATTGAAGATTACTCTTTAAACTTTAGAGGTAGTATTGAAGATATAGCACTAAATATTTCACAATTAGATTCATTTAGTAGTATAGATGTGAATGCAAAAAGTTTCTCTTCTCAGGAGTTAGTTATAGAAAAAGTTGAAGAGCTTATTCGTTTGGCTATCTCTAAAGATAAACTAGAACTAGAGTTACTTATCTCAGAATTTTTTGATTTAGTGAAATTAAGTGGACTTAATATAGAGACACTTTACCGTCTTTATGTTGGAAAAAATATCTTAAATCAGTTCCGTCAAGATAATGGTTATAAAGATGGTTCATATATAAAAGTATGGAATGGTGAAGAGGACAATGTTGTTATGAAACGCATTTGGGAAGAGAATGGTGACATCTCTCCAGATATGCTTTTTAAAGAGCTTACAAAAGCGTATGCATCACTTACAAAGAGTCTCTAATTGTCTCAAATCTTAGAGGTGAAAAATCTCTCTTTTGGTTATACTAAAGAGAAGCTTCTTTTTGAAAACTTCTCGATAGAGCTAAAGAAAGGGGAGTTAAAAGCTATAGTAGGTGAGAGTGGTGTGGGGAAAAGTACACTTTTTGAACTTATTTTAGAAAACTTAAAACCTCTCTCTGGTAGTGTGAAAAGTAGTAGTTGTTCACAAGTATTTCAAGACCCTTATAGCTCTTTTCATCCTAGTTATTCACTCCTAAACCAGATAAAAGATGTTGCTCCACTTGATGAGTTAGAGAGGTATCTAACTCTTATGAACTTAGAGGAGTCTCTTCTTCATAAGTTGCCTCATGAACTCTCAGGAGGTCAACTCCAACGGGCTTCTATTCTTCGTGCTATATTAATGAAACCAGATTTGTTACTCTTAGATGAACCTACATCGGCTTTAGATAATGTTATTCAGCTTGAGGTAATGCAGATGTTAATGCAAAATCTTGACTCTATGGCTATGCTTTTAATTACACACGATATAGAGTTAGCTGAGTGGTGTGCAGATGAGATAGTTAAGATTTAAAAAGAGAGTGAATGAGGTAGTAACCACTTCCTGCCATAAAAATAGTACCAAAAACATTAAAGGAAATGTTTAAAAATGCTAAAAATATACTTCCACCTTCAAGAAGTAAAAAACTCTCTATAGCAAAAGTAGAGTAGGTTGTTAATGCTCCTAAAACACCTGTTGTTAAGAATGATTTCATATGCACAGAAAAGAGTGTAGTGTACATAAAGTAGGCAATGAGACATCCCATTATAAAACTACCAAGAAGATTTACACCTAGTGTTCCAAAAGGTAAGTCATGGGGTACTCTATGTGAAATAACACCATTGAGATAAGAGCGAAGAACAGCTCCTAAAAAACCTCCACTACCTATGGCTAGGATTGTTTGCCAACTCATCATCATACACCTTTTGCATTTTTACTCTTAAATTTTTAAGCCAATTTTCATCACTTTTATCTGCTATAAAACTCTCTAGATAAATAACCGTAATCGTACCAGGTTTGTAGTAGAACTTTTTTATATCATAATATTTAGCTGTTTGGATTAAAACTATGGGTTGTACACGAAGTTGAAATCTATCTGCTACAACTTTTGCTCCATGTTTGAAGGAGAGCATTTTTCCATCTCTTGAACGAGTCCCTTCAGGAAATATAGTAATAACACGCCCTTTATTAAGTCTATCTTTTGCATTTTTAAGAAGTCTAAGAAGAGAGTTTTTACTTTTTCTCTCTATAGGTATATCTTCAGGCATACTCATTGCAAGACCAAAAAATGGTACATCAAAAAGCTCTTTTTTTGCAACCCAAGCAAGGTCTTTTTTTGAGACAGTCTCTATAACACCTATATCTAAATCACTTTGATGATTAATAAGAAACATTTGTGATGCAGGATCCTCTTCACCTTTTACATCTGTTGAGAAGAAGATTGTAAGGCGAATAAACCATGCTGATATTTTGCGAGCATAAGGTCTAGGAATTAAAAAATAAAAGATGATTGAAAATGTAAGTGAAATAAAAATTATAGTTGTTGCTATAATCCAGTTAATATGAGCAAATATCTTCATCTCTGACCCATCCTACTCTATCATTTGTTAGTTTAATTTTTATAAAATGATCAACACTTCCCTCTTTTAAGAAAATAGCATTAGCTTCTGTTGTCTCAAAAATTGTTCCATTTTGAACAGGAAGTAGTTTGATTTGCGTTCCCTCTTTGACACATAATTTCTGTTCAGGTTTAGCTAAATAGGCAATATAGATTAAAGGTAGAAGAATAAAAATAAGGTAAATATATTTTTTTCTCCAAAAAATAAAAATGAATCCAATAAGTGCAACAACAGTTGCAATACTCATTTTTAATCTCTCTTTTGATTGATCTTTAGGCTTTAAATCTGTTTGGGTAGTTACACTATCTTCTGTAACTATTACAGGAATAGTAATATTTTCAAAACTATTTTTTAGGAGATTAAAATAAGAAAAAGTGAATTTTTCTATTTTTTTATCTACAACTAAAAAGTATGTGATTTTTGCTTCTATATGAGAGTCGTTTATAGACTCTATACCTTGTTTGCGTGCTTTTTTAAACTGCATATCTGAAATATCACTATTTGTTGCAGTTGCAATAAAAATTATAATATTATGGTTTTCATCATAAGAAGTTGTTTTATAATCAACTAACTCAAAATTATTTGCAATAATATTAGAAAAGTTATTTTTTGGATTGAGTGTAATTACGGTAAGCTTTTTACCTTTTACTACAGTAGAGTTATAATCTTTAAAGGCTACAAGTTTAGCATCTATATCAGGAAGTTTTGCCCATTTTTGTGTACTTTTAAGATAGAAAGTATCATAAAAGTATTTTCCTTTTTCAACTCTACTAGGTATATTACTAACTATTTCAATACCACTATACTTGGAAAAAGTATAGTTAATATCATTAAAATCTTTTACGGTTGAAAGGGTTTTTAGTGTAATGGGAAATATTTGCCCTTTTACTACTCTTTGAGGTACTTCATCATAACTAGAGTATATGACTTTATTTGCATAAAGAGATGAGAGTAAAAAAAGAGTAAGTAAAAGGAGTTTTATCACGACTCTAAAAATCCTTGAAGCATTTTTATACCATCGTCACTACCAAGTATAGCTTCCATAGCTCTCTCAGGGTGAGGCATAAGACCAAAAACATTTTTCTCTTTGTTACAAACACCCGCAATAGACTCTACACTTCCATTAGGATTTTTTGCTTTACCATCTGCATCAGAGTATGTTAAAAGAATTTGATTATTTGCATGAAGTTCACTCAGTCCTGCATCATCTATAAAGTAGTTTCCATCATGGTGAGCAATAGGAATATTTACAACATCTCCATTGTTAAGTTTTTCTAAAAAGATATTGTCATTGTTCTCTACTTTAAGCGTATGATGTTTAGATATAAAGTGTAAACCATCATTTCTTTTTAAAGCACCTGGAAGAAGACCAGCTTCTGTTAAAACTTGAAAACCGTTACATATACCTAAAACTTTACCACCTTTGTTAGCATACTCTGCAACTGCTTTCATAACTGGAGAAAACTTTGCAATAGCACCACTTCTAAGGTAGTCACCATAAGAGAACCCACCCGCAACAACAAGAAGATTTGTATCTTCTGGAATAGTTTGAGACTTATGCCAAACTATCTCTGTTGATGCACCAAGAGATTCAAAAGCGTGTTGAGTATCATACTCACAGTTTGTTCCTGGAAATTGTAAGATTGAGACTTTCATTAGATTAGCTCTATCGCGTAGTCTTCAATAACTGTATTTGCAAGAATCTCTTCACACATTTTCTCAACATCTTTCATCGCTTCTTCTTTGTTATCTGTATCAAGTTTAAGAACAATTTGTTTTCCAACACGAACATCATTTACATGGTTGAAGTGAAGAGAATCAAGTGCATGATGCACTGCCTTACCTTGAGAGTCTAAAACTCCCGCTTTTAAAGATACATTTACTATTGCTGTTAACATTTTTATTTTCCTAAAATTCTATTTAATACTTGCTCGTAAGCGACTGTTAATCCACCAAGACCTTGACGGAATCTATCTTTATCCATCTTCTCACCACTCTCTATATCCCAAAAACGACAGTTGTCAGGTGAAATCTCATCTACAAGAATGATGTTACCATTAGAGTCTTTACCAAACTCTAGTTTAAAGTCAACAAGATTAAGACCTTTCTCTGCAAAGTAAGGTTTTAAAATGTCATTCACTTGACGAGCCATACGACGAAGCTTATCTAGCTCATCTTGATGCTCAACTAGTTCTAGTATAAGTGCATGTTGGTCATTTAGTTTTGGATCACCTAAGTCATCATCTTTATAATCAAACTCTACTAAAGTAAAAGGTAAAACTTTACCATCTTCTATACCAAGGTTACGAGAGAGTGAACCTGTCGCGATATTACGAACAATAACTTCTATTAAGATAACATCTACTTTTTTATGAAGCATATGGTTATCATCTAACATCTCAACAAAGTGAGTTTGAATACCATTTGCTTCAAGAAGTTTAAAAAGTTCAGTTGAGATTTTGTTGTTAAGTGCGCCTTTTCCAGCTTCACTTGATTTTTTCTCACCATTAAAAGCAGTTAAATCATCTTTAAACTCTGAAATCACTAAATCTGCATCATCTGTAAGGTACAATCTTTTTGCTTTTCCTTCGTAAAGTAACTCTCTTTTTTCCATCTTTTCTTATCCTTTTATAATTACTAAAGCTTTTATAATATCAACAGCTTCTTTTAGTTGAATGTCTTTGTTTAGCATTTCTGGCGTAATTATATCTTTATTTGCTTTTTTATCTTCTTTAGTCTCTTCTTTTTTTCCATCAACTTTTACAAGTTCTTCTTCTAGGTGCTTTTTAAGGTCCGCTTCTTTAATGGCAAATGTATTTTTATGTGTTTTTACTTCACCTGGAACAACAACTATATCTGGTTTTACACCAACAGCTTGAATAGTTCTACCACTAGGAAGATAGTATCTAGCTATAGTAAGTTTAATAGCCTCTTTGTTGGTAACAGGAAGAACAACTTGAACGCTTCCTTTTCCAAATGTATTTTCACCTACTAAAACAGCTCGTTTATGGTCTTGCAATGCACCACTTACAATTTCACTTGCACTAGCACTTCCACCATTTATAAGAACAACAACAGGTACTTTTGTTAGAGTTGCACTTGATGATGCCGTGTAGCTTTTATTATCGCTCTCATGACGACCCTTTTGAGAAACAATAGTTCCATCATCAACAAAAATATCTACTAACCCAACTGCTTGATCGAGAAGTCCACCAGGGTTATTTCTTAAATCTAAAATGATTCCCTTTGTTGTTTTTTCTCTTTTTTCTATCTCTTCTGTTACATCATGCGCCACTTTTTGGTCAAAACTTGCCACACGAATATAGAGTACATCATCATTGATTACTTTTGCATGAACAGATTCAATAGTAATAATACCACGAACTATATGTACAACTAAAGGTTTACTCTCACCTTTTCTAACTATAGTTACATCTATAGGCGCACCAACTTTTCCACGCATATGTGAAACAGCTTCATCTATAGTCATACTTATAGTTGATTTTTCATCTATTTTTAAGATAATATCACCTGATTTTAAACCAGCTTTATCTGCAGGTGTTCCATCAATGGGTGCAATAACTGTTAAAGCACCATCTTTCATACCCACTGTGATGCCAAGTCCACCAAACTCACCACTTGTTTGAACTTGAAGTCGTTTATAATCTTTTTGTGTAAGATAGTTAGAGTGTGCATCAAGATTTTTCATCATTCCATCAAGTGCTTTATCCATTAACTCTTCTATAGTTATTTCATCAACATTGTAACTTTCAACAATTCCAATTACTTTTGTAAATTTTGATAAAGCCTCTAACCTTGAAGCTTCAGCCTCTTTAGTAGAATTTTTAGCGAGTAGATTTGGTGCTAAAAGAAAGCTCATAGAGAGAGCTATAGATAGAAAACCAAATGTTATAATTTTTTTATTTTTCATAAATAAACCTTATCTTCTTTTGAAACTTTATTATACCTTTAGTAGTTAAATGAGAGGTTAAAAGGTTTCATTTAATAATAAATCATCTTTTTTCTATATAATAAGAGTAAATTATTTGAAAAGGTAGAAAAGTGAGTACAATAAAAGAATATTTAACGAATGACCATAGAAAATGTGATGAAATTTTTGCACAGATGGAGGAAAAAGCTTCTAATGCTTTAGCTGATGCAAAAGAAATTACACAAGAGTTTATAGATGATATGGAGAGACATTTTCAAATGGAAGAGAGAGTAATGTTCTTAGAGTTTGAAACAAAGACAGGTATGACTCAAGGTCCAACAGCAATGATGCGACAAGAACATACACAGATGCGAGGTTTAATGTCTCAAATGTTAGAGGCCATAGAGACAGAAAACAGAGATAAATTTTTTGGTTTAACAGAGACTTTAATGATTTTACTACAACAACATAACATGAAAGAGGAACAGATGCTCTATACAATGGCACAGCAACACCTAAGTGCTGAGTCGGATCGTATTGTAGAGATGATGGATTCTCTTATAGTTGAATAGGAACTAACAGTGGAACTTAGTGGTCTCTCTGTCGATCAAGCACCGCCAATATCAGCACCGTTACGCTTCTTCTTAACAGCTCCTCTTTTTGGGGTTTTAGCTGGAATATTTATATTTTTTAGTAGTACAGATATGTTGGTAAGTCGTTACTCTGTCGATGCAGTCATTATTACTCATGCGATTACTATTGGCTTTTTTTCTTTTATAATGTTAGGTTCTTTAACACAGATGTTACCAGTCTTAGCGAGTGCTAAGATTTCAAAAGTAAAAACTGTAACGCTACTCTCTTACTTTTTAATGACTTCTGGTCTTTTATCAATGATTTTTGGTTTAAAGTTTGATATAGCTAGTTTATTGACATTTTCCTATGTGGCACTTTTAATAGGCTTTTTAACTATGATTTTTTCTATAGCTTACTCTATTAGAACCGTAAGTAATTTTACTGCAACTATAAAAGGTATGTTAACAAGTCTTCTTTTTGCTTTTACAATAGTCATTATGGGTAGTGTGTTACTCTATGAATACGCATCAAATTCACTCTCTGAGTATCACTATATTTTAGCAAATATTCATAGTGTATGGGCTATTTTTGGTTTTAGTGGTATTCTTGTAATAGGGGTTGCATTTCAAGTTCTTCCTATGTTCTATGTTGCACCAAAGTTTAAACATTTTTGTAAAAGTAAAGTAGTTTATCTTATAAGCTTGGGTCTTTTTTTATGGCTCTTTTTAAGTATATTTTATGAAGAGTATGCTCTTTTTGCAAAACTTTGGATAGCTCTTTTCTTTTGGGCATTTGCAACAACTGTTTGGATAAAGTTCAACAAAAGAAAACGCCCTATAAGTGATGTAACAGTTTGGTACTGGAGAGCATCAAGTCTGTTTCTAACTTTGGGTTCTTTTTTATGGATATTTGACGAGTTTTTTAAACATGAGTATATAGTTATGGTAGCTATACTTATAGGTGGAGGTTTTATACTCTCTATAATGATAGGTATGATGTATAAAATAGTCCCTTTTTTAGTTTGGTTTCACCTTAATGCTATGGGGTATATGAGTATTCCAACAATGAATGAAATGATAGATAAAGATTTGGCAAAGATACAGTTTGTACTTATGATGCTATCTTTAGTAGGGTTTGTTTTCTCTTTTTATATGCCAAAGATTCTGATGCCATCGGCTGTTTATTTTATATTGAGTATGCTTATTTTAGAGTATAATATTTTAGCACCTGTTTTAATCTATAGAAAAACAAAAAAAACAAAACCAGACTTTGATATGAGTATGTTCAACTAAAGGATAAAAATGAAAAATGTAATATTGATTGGCTTTATGGGCGTTGGAAAGGGGAGTGTTGCACGAGAAGTTATTCAACACTCTAACTATATGGCTATAGATACTGATGATCTTATAGAGAGTATGGAAAACCGTAAAATTAAAAGTATATTTGCTGATGAGGGTGAAGCTTATTTTCGAAAACTTGAAAAAAATGTTGCAAAATGGTTAGAAAAAAGTGTAAAAAACACCCTTATATCTACAGGGGGAGGCTTTTATAAGCAGACGAATCTTAAAAAAGTAGGTATAATTGTACTTCTTGATTCACCATTTGATGCAATACTTAAAAGAATTAAAGAGCATCCAAATGCAGAAAAAAAGTTAAAAAAGCGTCCTCTTTTAGCAGACTTGAAAAAGGCAAAAGAGTTATATGACTTAAGACGACCAGAGTATTTAAAACTTGCAGATATTGTTATAGATGTAACAGACAAAAGTGCATTTGATTGCTCTAAAGAATTATTAAAAAAGGTAAAAAAATATGCGTAAAATTTTACTCTACATAGCACTACTCTTTGCTACGACTCTTATGGCGAATGAGATAGAGTGGGCAAAAGATTTTGACTCAGGTATAGCAAAAGCTACAAAAGAGAATAAACCTGTTCTTTTTGTTTTCTCTCGTCATAGTTGTAAATATTGTGTAATTTTAGAGAAGACAACTCTCTCTTCACCAAAAGTTATAGAAGCACTTAATAGAGATTTTGTTTCTATTGTTTCATATAGTGATGAGAATGATTATACACCAAGAAAATTATGGAGACCAGGTACTCCAACTATTTGGTTTTTATATCCTAAAGGTGAACCAATGTATCAGCCTTTAATGGGTGCAGTTGGTGAAAAAAACTTTTTAGAAGCTTTAGCTATTGTTAAAGCAGAGTTTGATAAAAGTAAAAAATCAGACAAAAGTAAAAAAACAGAGGTAAAAAAATAATGATGTTTGTAAAATCAACTGATGCAAATTTTAGTGAAAAATTTGAAGAGCTTTTAGGGCGTGGAAAAATGGATATTGCACATGTAAGTGCAATCGTTGGAAATATTATTTCAGAGATACAAAAAGATAAAAATAGTGCTTTAAAAGGGCATATATCTAAGTTTGACAACTGGACTCCATCTACTGATGCAGACTTAAAAATCTCTACAGATTCTATGAGTAAAGCGTATGATAACCTTGATGCAAAACTAAAATCAGCACTTCATTTAGCTTATGATAGAATCAAATCTTACCATGAAAAACAGAAACCAAAATCATGGTTTGATACAGAAGCAAATGGAACTATTCTTGGTCAAAAAGTGACAGCTGTTGATAGTGCAGGGCTTTATATACCTGGTGGAAAAGCTGCTTATCCCTCTTCACTTCTTATGAATGTTATTCCTGCTCAGGTGGCTGGAGTAGAGAACATAGTAGTATGTACACCAACACCAGACAATGAACCAAATGAGCTTCTTTTAGCTGCGTGTCACCTTTGTGGTGTGAGTGAAGTTTATAAGGTTGGTGGTGCATCAGCTATCGCTGCAATGGCATATGGAACAGAGACTATACCTAAGGTAGATGTTATTACAGGACCGGGAAATATCTTTGTTGCTACTGCTAAAAAGATGGTTTTTGGTGATGTTCATATAGATATGATAGCAGGACCAAGTGAGATAGGTGTTCTAGCAGATGATAGTGCAAATGCTTCTCATTTAGCTATAGATTTACTCTCTCAAGCAGAGCATGATGAGATGGCAAGTTCTATCCTTATAACACCTTCTCAAAAGTTAGCTGATGCAGTGAAAATAGAGATAGAGAATTGGCTTGTAAAACTTCCAAGAGAAGAGATAGCAAGAAAGTCTATAGAGGAGCGTGGAGCTATTATAGTAACAGCTGATATGGATGAAGCTATAAAACTGATGAATGATATAGCACCTGAGCATTTAGAAGTAGCAACGATGAGTCCTTTTGAGCTTTTACCATTTATAAAACACGCTGGAGCTATCTTCTTGGGACATAATACTCCTGAAGCTATAGGTGACTATGTAGCAGGACCAAACCACACTCTACCAACAGGTGGAACAGCAA
>Ga0256826_1002679_pt1 | contig 10782 bp, 2 predicted proteins | sample CV79metaG_FD_185975 | JGI IMG/M metagenome (GOLD analysis project Ga0256826, IMG submission 185975) | Hydrothermal vent microbial communities from East Pacific Rise, Pacific Ocean - CV79 | ecosystem: Environmental > Aquatic > Marine > Hydrothermal vents | place: Pacific Ocean: East Pacific Rise... | reverse complement strand
AAGGTGATTTGTATTCAGGCACACGTGTTTATAACAATAATGAGCAATCATTTGGTATTGATTTAATATCAAATGGAATAGGTTTTAATTATAAGATTGGTAAACGTATAGACGGTCGTAGAAAAATCATATATCAACTCGATTTTTCGTGGTTTAAACATCCTAAAGAAATCAAAATTAAAACCTATGATAGTGGAAATAGATTTGTATATGGAAAAATGAATTCCCCTAGTAATTTTAGACTTAGCGTAGGTAGGCAAAAAGTTCTGTATGAGAGAAAAGATAGAAATGGAGTAAAAATTAGTTATTTCTATACTGGTGGTATATCACTTGCTCTACTAAAACCTGTATATTACAATATTATTACTGGTGGTATTTTAACCGAACAAAAATTTGATATTACTGAAATACATACGTATTCTCAAATACATAGCCGGTCTTCATTTTTTAAAGGATTTAACGAAATTAGCCTTATTCCAGGTGCCAGTATAAAGTTAGGTTTTGATTTTGATTTTGCAACTAGTGATGATCGAATTCATGCTCTTGAAGCAGGTGTTTGTTTAGATTTTTATTATAAAGAATTAGAAATAATGGCTACAGAGAATAACAACATGGCTTTGTTTACTTTATTTGTTACCTACAGGTTTGGTAAACTCACAAAATTAAGTATAAATTAATGATTATTTAAAGCTCTAATATCCTCCAAGTCTTTTTCTAATAAACCATACACCTTTATTAAAACTTCGTTTATGAACTCTGAATAAGTTTTAATTTTAGGTAAGTTTTGTCTATTTCTTGCCCAATTTATAATATCATCTACTTTCTTTTCAATCTCATTCATCCCCATGTAAGCAATAGCTGGCTTCATTTTATGGGCTGTTTGGGCTATTGTATCCCAATCATTTTCATTAACAGCTAACAATATTTCTTTTATTTCTGTTGATGATTTCTCAATAAATACACTTATCATTTTTTCTAGTGTATTATTATTATTTTTAGCAATTTTCTTAATTACTTTTAGATTATATAAATTTTCCTCAGATTTTATAGGTATAATTTCTTCTTTTTTAATTTCAACAGAATTATCATCATTATATTTTTTAACAACATTAATTATTGCATCAAAAAGTTCTTTTGATTTAAATGGTTTTGAAATAATATCGTTTATCCCTATTTTGTAATATTTTTCATAATCTTCTTTATATGCATTAGCAGTTACAGCAATAATAGGAATGCTTTTTATTGGATTATCGAAATTACTTCGAATTATTTTTGTAGCAGTTACCCCATCCATTTCGGGCATTTGAATATCCATTAATATTACATCATATTTTTTTTCAGATAAAGCTTTAATAACTTCATTTCCATTTTCTACTGTATCAATATTAAACCCCCAATCTTCAACCATTGATTGAACTACTATTTGATTAAACATTTGGTCTTCTGCCAAAAGGATAGTTACATTTCTATCTAATTCAAATTCTAGCTCAGTTTCTTGTTCTTTGTTTATTACTAATTCTGTTTGATTACCTTTTGGATATTCAATTGTAAAATAGAACCTTGATCCTTTACCTTCCTCACTCTCAACATTTAGTTTACTACCTTGCATTTCTACTAAATGTTTTGAAATTGTTAGACCTAGACCAGTCCCTCCATATTTTCGTTGAGTATCGCTGTTTCCTTGAGTAAAACTGTTAAAAATATAGTCTAATTTATCTTTAGGTATACCAACGCCTGTATCTATAATACTAAATGCAATTTCGTATGTTTTGTCTGTTTCCGAAACTTTACTTATATCAATATTAACACTTCCTTTTTCAGTAAATTTTATTGCATTATCAATAATATTTAATAGTATTTGATTTAGTCTTACAGGATCTCCCTTAATAATATAGCCATCACCACCATACGATAAATAATTACAATTTATTTCTATACCTTTTTGCTTTGCTGAGTAAAAAGCTGTATTAATAACCGATGTAAGAATATCTTTAATTCTAAAACTAACACTCTCAAATACTAATTCGTTACTCTCTATTTTAGAAAAATCTAATATATCATTTATGATAATTAATAGATTCTCAGCAGACTTTGTAATTACATTTAAGAACTTAAATTGTTTTTTTGTTAGGTCTGTTTTCAATAATAGCTCAGTCATTCCAATAATAGAATTCATTGGAGTACGAAACTCGTGGCTCATATTTGCTAAGAAAGTAGATTTTGCTTTATTAGCTTTTTCAGCTTCTTCTTTTGCTGAAACTAATTCTTTATGATATTTTTTTTGCTTGGTGTTGTCAATAGATATGCATCGAAAACCAGCAAATTTATTATCTTCTTTAATATGATTTATATAAACTTGTTCCTGTGTTGTTGTTCCGTTTTTACTTATAAAAGTTAGCTCGTTATTAAATACGGGTGGCACGTCCATATCAATAACACTAGCTTTATAAGCTAATATCTTTTTATAACTCTTGGCATCTAATATCTCTTTTAGATTTAATTTATTTTTAATATCGTCGTTAGTATAAAACGACTTTTGTAAACCATTTTTATTTATCTCAGTTATAGTTAAATCAGCATCAACTTCAAAAACAGTTTCAGGTAAAGTTTCAATTAATTGTTTTAAATGTTCTTTATTATATTTAAGATTTTTAATTGCACTTTCTCTGTCGGATATGTCAATAATAACTCCTTCTATTACGTTTCTTGCTACATCATATACTGCCGATACTGAAACTGGCTTTTTCTCTCCATCTACAATAAATTCTACATCAAAATCATGAATATCTCCTTGTTTTTCTAATGTTTTCAGATATTCATTTGCTGTATCTAAAACAAAATAATCTCTCACATGACAATCGTTTCTAATTGCATCGTTAATAGATTCAAATCCTAATATTCTTGCAAAATAATCATTGCCATCAATTAATTTTCCATCATCAAAACGAGTTGAAAAGAAACCAGCTATATTAACATTATTTATATTTTTAAGATACTGATTTGTATATTCTAGTTCTTTTTCTAACCATTTAATTTCTGATATATCTAAACCAAAGGAAATTATCAAGTCACTATTTACTTCGAAATTACCCCAAATATGTTGAAGTTTTTTTCCATTCTTAGATATTGGGCTAAATTCGCGAAAAATACCATCACTCTTTAAAATAGAGTTAATATTTTTTTTATGAAAATTTGAGTTTGGATAAAGTTCCGAAAGAATATTTTCTCTTTCTTTTGCTTCTTTCTCACTATAACCTGTATATCTTTCAGCAAGTTTGTTCCACAAAACTACTTCACCTTCGGAGTTAAACCCCGATATCATTACTGGTGCATTAGAATAAATTGTTTCTAATATATTTTCCGCTAATTTTAATTCAGTTTTAAGCTCAGTCTTTACTTGTTTATCTTTTAATAAAAGAATAAAAACTGTGTTGTTATTCCAAACGCCATGTTCTATACTTATTTCTACAGGAATTAAATCTTCGTATTTACATTTTAAATCAGTTTTTACAATTTTAGTTTTTGCTGAAAATGTGTCTACTAACTCATGTTTCGAAAAATCTACAAATATTTTCTCAACATCTAAATCTTCAATATCATCGAAAGAATATGATGTTATTTCTATAAATTTATTATTTACAGTTATCAGATTTCCTTCTACATCTACTATGATAAAATAATCGTTTATTGTGTTTAATAATTTATCAATATTTTGTTGATTTTCAAAAGCATAAGCCTCTAACTCACTAACATTCAAAAGAACAGCTATTTGTTTAATTATCAACTTAATGTAACCAATAAGATTTTTGTTAAATTTTTCATCTAATTCTGAAACTAATAAAAGGCATGCTATTTTTTCGTTATTTATGCTTATTGGAAATAAGTGAATATTATTCTGCTGTATAAATTTCAAATATTCTTCAGAATCGTTATGCTCTTCATTTAAAATTGTATAAGATTTTATTCCATCGATAACATCACTACATATAATATATTCTGGCACTTTATTATCTTTGAAAAATTCACTTCCTGACAAAAGTTTTGGTCTATCCCTATCAATCCCTTTTAAATATATTGCAGAGTGCAATATTTCATCAATGCTATTAATATCTTCTATTATAGCACTAAATTTATCTTCAATATTGGCTAAATCATCAGTTTTATCGGCTAATTTAATCAATTTACTATATAGTTTTTCAAGCTTATTAGTAATCATGTATCTTAATTTGTTGTTTATAATATGTCTTTAAAATCTTTCTTTAAAACTGAAATTACTTTTTCCATCTCTTTTTCAAGTAATTCAATTTTTTCTGATATTTCATTACAATTAGTTTTGTTTCTTGAGTTCTCAACAATATCTAATAAATATTCTTCTATTTGATCAATTTTCAGATATCCAAATGCAGGTTTCATTTTATGTGAAATGGCAAAAACTTTGTCCCATTTTTTTTGTTTTGCTGTTGCTTTTAATTCTTTTAATTCTTCTTGAGTCTTTTTAATAAAAACTCTAATCATTTTAATTTTTATTTCTTCGTTTCCTTTTGATAATTTATCTATAATATCAAGACTATAAATGCCGTTATTCTCAATAACAGTTTCTTTAGTATCATCAACAATATGGGTATATATTCCAAGCGACTTAACTATAGATATAAATAGTTCTTGCGATGTAAATGGTTTTATAATCAAACTACTAACATTAAATTCTTTAAAATCATCAATGTTTTTATAAATATCTCCTGTTATTGCTATTACTGGAATTTTTGCATTCTTTTCGTTACAATTTGATTTAATATGCTTCAATGTTTCTATCCCATCCATTATTGGCATATGAATATCCATTAAAATTAAATCATATTTGTTTTTCTTAAGTTTCTCTATTACTTGTTCTCCGTCCTCAACTACATCTATTGCACAATCCCAATTACGAGCCATTGTTTTAATAACCATCTGATTAAACAACTGATCTTCTGCAAGTAATATCCTTATATTATTTAATTTCTGAACACTATCTTCGTAAATGTTTTCTGTGTTGTCTTTAGTTTCTAACACTAAATTAAACGAAAAGATATTACGACCTTGCTCTCCTTTTAGAAAATTTAATTCTCCATTAAATTCTTTTATTAAATCTTTTGCAATATTTAGTTTTAATAAATCTGTAATTATACAATCTGATATTTTATTACCCGGATTTTGAATTAATTCGTTTACCTTATCTATTTCATCATCTAATAATCTTTTTCCATCATTTTTGATATAGAAATCTATATTTAATTCATTATTTTTCTTTTCACGTATTTTAATTTCAAATTCAATAGTTCCTTCTTCAACAATTGATTTAGAAAGACTAACAACATTATTAATTATTAGCTTTATTTTTTCTTTATCATCAATAATTAAGAAATTTTCTGAAAAATCTTGTTTTAACTTAAAACTAATGTCAGAATCTTTAAATTTTCCACCTAATTCCGATTTTATCTCGTTTAATAAAAATAGAAAATCTATATCCGATTTATTATCATTAGCTTTTGTAATACCTTTTATATCTTTCATTAGTTCGGAAAGAGATTCTGAAGATTTTGATATCACTTTAAGAAAATCATATTGTTCTTCTGATAATTTCGTAGTTTCAATTAGGTTAATCATTCCACTTATTGAATTAACTGGATTAACCATCTCATGTAAAATGTCTGCAATTAAATTATTCTCAGGGTTTTGAATAGAACTTACTGTCTTTTTTGCGATTCTTATTTCTTCTTTAGCTTGAATTTCATCACTTATATCTATCATCAAGCCTCTAATTCCAACTATATTATTATTGTCATTAATTACACTTGGGTATATTCTAAAAGGTATTACATCTCCATTTTTTGTTTTTATTTTCAGCTCAACATGCTCAATAATTTCACCTTCTAATATCTTATTGAAATCTTTCTCAAGACTAGATTTCCCTTCTTCTATTGTTAAGTCTATTAGTTTTATTTTATTAATGATTTCTTCTGAATTAAACCCTATTTTATCCAGTCCACTTTGATTAATAAAAGAAATAACACCTTGTATATTGACTTGGAATATTGCTTGAGATAGATTGTTTGTTAAGTTTCTAAACATTTCTTCTCTTTCGATTAAGGCTAATTCCAATTTTTTTTGTTCTGTTATATCTGTTGTTATAACATATTTTCCGTATAAGTTTTCATCAATATGTGATTCTGAATATCTATTTTGCAAACATATATTTTGGCCGTTTTTTTTGTTAATCCAAAACTCTAAAGTGTTAATATTATCTTGTTCAGAAATTTCTGAAAGTCTATCTTGTTCTTTTTCTATTGCTAAGTCTTTTAATGAATTCAAACTCAACAGTTCTTCTCTAGTATATCCAGTTATTTCTATTAATCTATCATTTACATAAACTATTTTCTCATTCTCAAAAATACTAACACCATTCTGTATATTATCAACAGTTTTTCTAAATCTAAGCTCATTTATTTTTAATGCATTACGATATTCTACCATTTCGGTAATATCATGTACATTTCCAATTATATAAGATGAATTTTCATTTTTAACAATTCTATAGCTATCACTAAACCAACGGTATTCTCCAGACTTAGATTTAAATCTATAAATTACTGAAAAATGAGAATTCTTTGAATTATTATCACTAACTAATTTTGCAATAATATTATCTGCATTTTTTAAATCGTTTGGATGAAGTAATGCTCTCATTTCATCTTCACTAAATGCAAATATTTCTTCTTTTGTATACCCAGTAAGGTCTTCAACCGACTTACTTAAATATTCATATTTTCCAGTGTCTATGTTTAATTTATAAAGTAATGCTCTAGAATTATCAAATATCTCTTCTAATACATTTTTATTAGTATTATCGTAAGAATCTTCATCTACAATAACTTGATCAAGATCTCTTACAAACGCAAATATTATTTCTTCATTCTCTAATTTTTTATAAATCAAAGTTACATTTGCATTAAATCTTTCAGAACCATTTCTTAGATGTATCCATCTAAAACTTGTTTTTCCAACTCGCTTTACTTGTTGTAGTTTTTCTAATGCATACTCTCTAGATATCTCTCCATTTGGTTGTTTAAAAGGAGAAAAATTTATAGAAAATGGAGAATCCATTATTATCTTTTCATATGTTGCGCCAAATATTTCGAGTGATTTTTGGTTGCAATCAATAAATTTATTATTACTAATTAAAAGTATTGCATCGTTAGAGTTTTCATAAAGTAAATTATACTTATTCTCAAAACTTATATTTTCGGTTACATTACTGTAATGATCTGATAAATTATGTACTATTCCTTCTATGGCAATTAAATTATTATTTTTATCATAAATTGGTGTTTCTGAAACTTCAAATAATCTTTTTTCTCCGTTTCTATTGCTCAATTCTATTTCAAATGGGGGTATTAATATTCCATCTTTACTGTACAAATCGGCTTTTTCAAAAACATGTTCAGTGAAATCTACAATCTTATTTATCTCTAAATATTGTATAAATTCTTCTTTAGTATATCCTAGTATATTATGAAGTGATTTACTAACATATTTAAAATTTTCATTTTTGTTATGTCTATAAAAGAAATAATCGTTTCTTAATGCATATAACAGTTTGTTTTGCTGTTTATTAAGTGTGCTATTTTCTTCCTTCTCCTTTTCTAATTCATCAACTATGTTTTTATTTGTGAAGTAAACCAATACTATTAAAATTAACAAAATAACAATAAAACGTATTATTGAATACACCTCAATTGACTCTATCTCAACAGAGACAGTGTCTAACAGCATTGGTGAACTTAACAACCATGAAAAAACAAAAGCAGCAATTATTAATATAAATTTTTGACGGAATTTTAACCGAAAAATTTTACGAATCTCCATTTTTAAATAAATTCTATTAGTAAGTATTAAAAAAATAGTTCATCAATTTACTCAATAATTTCTTAAACTCCAAATATTATTAAGCACCAATCTATTTAACACAAGGTTACTAGATAGTTACAATTTCACTATAAAAAATGGATAAACACTTATTCTTATTTTTTAAATATTTTAATCTTAGATGAAACTTCAAGTATTTTTCTAAACACATCAAATATTAAAAATATATAAAGCATAATAAATGTTAACCAAATTACCGAAATATTAAAAATAAATGTAGGTATATTTTTACTACCAACTCTTTTTATAGGTGCGTAAAAATGTGCTCTACCCCATTTATTCTCTGGATATTTAAAAATCGGATCTGATATTTGAATTAATTCATCATCTGTTTCTTTAATTTTATCCATCTCTATTTTGTTAGTAAGAACATCTGAAAGATTATCATTATAATTATTCTCTCTTAATGAATTTACAACACTATCAGAACCCATTTTCTTTACTAATTCAGTATATTTTTTATCTTTTGCACTTGTTAATTGGGTTCTTTTTTTCATTAAACCAACAGTAATATCATGCAAATATATTCTTATCTCTTCAGCAATATCAGAGTTAAAATCTTTTAGATTAATTTTATCTAAATTAGGAAAATCTAATTTTACTTTTCTTTTTAATTTTGTTATCTCATTTTTAAGAATCCTTAAATGCTTTTCGTTTTGCTCTTTAAACTCTTCTTTACCCAGTTTTGCTTCTACAATATTAGTTTTTGATAGTAATTTTTCAGTTAAAGCTCCTTTAATAAAATCAATATCACTAATCTGCTTATCAAAGGCAAAGAATTCTTTTTCATAGCTATTTTCCCTAAATTGCGTAACAGCAATTGCTTCATAAGCCCATCTAGATGTCATTATATCGCCTACAAATGGGACATACTCTGCTGATGCTATTGATTTATGCAACTTATCAAATTTAACAACTAATCCACTTAATAAAAGCTGAGGAACTAATATAAAAGGTATTAAAATATAGATTGTCACAACCGAATTTAATGATGATGATATGTTCAATCCTAAAATATTTGCGAAGGCAAAAGTAGTAAACAAAATTGCCCAAAAATAAAACATCATACCTTCTATACCTAAAATTAAATTACCAACAACAACAAAACTAATTGCCTGTATTGCAGATATAAACAGCAAGATAACTACTTTAGAATTTATATAACTAAACCTACTTAAGTTAAGAAATATTTCCCGTTTAAGTATTTTTCTATCTTTAATTATTTCTTCGGCACTAACAGTTAAACCAATAAATAATGCAACTACAACCGACATAAATATATATCCAGTGAAATTTTCATTTTTACCAAATACATAAACATCACCAGCTACATATTTTGTAAAATAGCCAAGTATTAAAGCCAACACTGGTGCTTCAAAGAAAGTTAATAGTAAATATTGTTTATTTGTAACTTTCGATAAAACATCTCTAGTTATATAAATTAAAAACTGCTTAAACTTACTTGGTATTTTAAAATTATTTGCAGGTATTTCTATCTTCTTATTTTCTTCTGGTAATTTGGCATCAAGACTTTCTCTATAATATGTGTACCACTCACTAGATTTTATCTTACGCTTTCTTGTAAGTTTTCCGTATTCATCTACTACTTTCGACTCAATAATCTGTAGAACTTGCTCTGGATTTACATTACCACAAGTATGGCATTCACTTTCGTCAGCATTTGCATAGTTTGCATGCTTTTTAAAATAAACTACTGCATCAACAGGATTTCCGTAATAAATAGGGTGTCCACCTTTATCCATAATTAGCAGCTTATCAAACATTTTATATATGTCTGATGATGGCTGATGAATATTAACTATTGCTAATTTTCCTTTTAAAGTTTGCTCTTTTAAAAGGTCCATCACCATTTCCGAATCCATTGATGAGAGACCAGAAGTTGGCTCATCAACAAACATTACAGATGCCTCTCTAATAAGCTCTAAAGCAATATTTAATCTTTTTCTTTGACCACCCGAAATATATTTATTTAAAGGATCACCTACTTTAAGATTTCTAATTTCATATAAATCTAATTCGTGAAGTGTTTTTTCTACTTGCTCTGCAATTTGCTCATCGTTTAAATCTCTAAAACAAAGCTTTGCACTATAAAAAAGGTTTTGATATACTGTAAGTTCCTCTATCAATAAATCATCTTGAGGTATAAACCCTATAACTCCTTCAATATTTTCTTTTTCGGTGTAAACATTGTAACCGTTAATTAAAATTTCACCTTTTTGTGGTTGCAAACTTCCGTTGAATACATTTAATAGAGTAGATTTTCCAGCTCCACTACCCCCCATAACACCAATAAGCTCTCCACCCTCTGCATGAAAATTAAATTCTTGTATTCCATTAGGACTATTCTTAAATTTAAAATCAACTTTCTTAGCTTCAAAAACAACTCTATCGCTACTTGCTGATGCTAAGAACCTGTTTACTATATCACTATAATAAATTGGGCTAATTTTAGAACTACGTATTGATGCTCCTTTATCAAAAATATATCCCCAATCTGGTTTTATATGATGTCCGTTTAACGATAAAGAATCAGAACCATAATATTTTAATACATATGTATTTGTTGATGGGATATTCAAAATGTATATCTCTCCATCTAATTTGTCTTTTTGTATATGCTTTAAGCCTTCATTATTTTCAATTGCTTTTTCACTAATAAGCAATAATGCAGATTTATTCTGAATTTCATTTGTTTTATTAAACAAGAAATTTTTTGCATTTGAATACTCATCTTCAGGAATATTGAAAATATCAGCAACAGTTTTAACAAATTCTAACTCGTTTTCGGTTATTTTA
>Ga0256826_1002678_pt1 | contig 10787 bp, 7 predicted proteins | sample CV79metaG_FD_185975 | JGI IMG/M metagenome (GOLD analysis project Ga0256826, IMG submission 185975) | Hydrothermal vent microbial communities from East Pacific Rise, Pacific Ocean - CV79 | ecosystem: Environmental > Aquatic > Marine > Hydrothermal vents | place: Pacific Ocean: East Pacific Rise... | reverse complement strand
AACTTTTAGATGCAATTTGGGAAGAGCCAGAGTTAGTAACACCAAATGTTATTGAAGTAGCAATTAATCAAATTAGACAAAAAATGGACAAACCATTAAACATTACAACAATTGAAACGGTACGAAGAAGAGGTTATAGATTTTGCTTTCCCAAAGGAGCTTAAAAAATCGTTTTGTCATTGAACTTTCTGTTTCAATGACAGCCATTCTTCTTTTTGCCATTATCATACTCTCTATCTATTTCTCAATCACTTTAAAGAACAATATAAAACAGGATATGCGTACCCAAGCATCCTACATCATAAATACCTATTCTACCCAACAAGAGTACGATGAGAACATTAATAAAGAACTTTTAAAAAATCTATCTAACTATGAAATATCCATCTTATCTGACAAAAATTACAACAGACAAAAAGGCATCATTGGATATACAAAAAAGGGAGAAAAATTTTTAGAACTGACCAAGCACTATCCTCATCACAACAAATACGTAAAAATAAAACGAAACATCTCTAATGAAGAGGGATTGATTACAAATATGTATTCTATTGTTTTGCTTATGATTTTTTTAGGTATTATTTTTATAATATTCTTTTCTTATATTCTCTCTAAAAAGCTTATGCAACCTCTTGAACTCTTAACCCATCGATTTACCAATATGAATGAAAGCATGCTTCAATATTTGGACTTAAAAGATTTACCCGTTGAGTTTTCAAAATTAGGAGAGTCTATTAACTTTTTAATTACAAAAATTCAAACATTTATTAACTATAGAAAAGAGTTGTATGTAGGAACAGCTCATGAACTAAGAACTCCTTTAGCCGTTATGCGTCTAAAAAATCAAATTACTCTAATGAAACACAAACAGCAAGATAAAATTAAAGAAACCCTACAACAAAATATAGAATCTATCGATACTCTAAACGCTATGATTCATAATATTCTAGAATATGGACGTGCAGAAGGTGCTCAGTTTGAACAACCACAACGTATTAACCTTATTCGTCTTATGGCAAGCAAAGCAGAAGAGTATGAACTTTTGGCACAATCTCAAAATAGAAATTTTATGTACCATTTTTCGGTTTCTGACTTCAGAATCAATGTTCAACCTCTGCTCTTTATGCAAATTTTTCAGAACTTTATTCAAAATGCACTACGATTTACTCCTGAAAATGCCTTGGTTCGCATAGAAACACGAATGGATGAAGAAAATTTTATCGTAGAGATTATAGATGAAGGAATTGGTATTGATGAGTCTAAAGATCTCTTTGCTCCTTTCCAACGTTCTCAAGAATCTACTGGTGCTGGACTGGGACTATTTTTGGCACAAAACGCTGCACAATCCATGGGTGTACTCATAAATATAGAAAACCGACCCGAGAATGAACAGGGTGCAATTGCAAGTATTCGTTTCCCTCTAAATCGTTTTCTTCTTAAAGATTAATTTTTATTATTAAGATAAATTTAATCTTTTTTTCTTTATTAATACAAATCTAAATGATTTTTAAATAACTCATAAGCTTGGTTAAGATATAAATCGGAACACATAATAAACTATAAAGTGAGTATATAAATGGCATTATTAATTGCAAACGACTGTATCGCATGTGACGCATGTAGAGAAGAGTGTCCAAATGAATCAATTGAAGAGAACGACCCAATATACCTTATTGATCCAGATCGATGTACAGAGTGTGTAGGACATTATGATGAACCTCAATGTATTGCTGTCTGTCCTGTTGATTGTATCGGTTCAGATCCAGACAATGTAGAAAGCGTTGAAGAGTTAAAATTTAAATTTTCTCAATTAGAACTTGAGGTCTAAGTTTTAAAATGTATCCCTGTACTGCTGTCATTGATATAGGTTCAAACTCTGCTCGATTGGTCATCTACCAAGAGAGCAGTCAATATGGCTTTCATCTAATATGTGAACGAAAATCAAAAGTTCGTATTGGAGAGGGAGCGTATCAAGCCAATGGACTTCTGCAACCTATTGGTATTAACAGAGCGTATTTAGCACTTAAAGAGTTTATCTCTACTACAAAACACTACCCTGTATCTAAAATTATCTGTGTTGCAACCTCTGCTTTACGTGATGCACCTAATGGAAAAGCATTTACACAATGGATTAAAAAGAAGCTAAATTTAGAAATTGAAATTATAGATGGAAAGAAAGAAGCACTTTTTGGAGCTATTGCAGCACAAAATCTTCTACCTATTCAAGATGGGATTACTATTGATATTGGTGGTGGGTCTTCTGATTTGGCTTTAATTCAAGATTCAAAAATCATAGATACCTATTCATTAAATATTGGTACAGTAAGACTAAAAGAGCTTTTTTTTGACAACAATAAATCCATAGAAGAGGCAAATAAGTTTATAAACAAAGAGATGGCATCCCTTCCCTCTCATTTTAAGGCAAAACAGGTCATAGGTATTGGAGGAACAGCAAGAACTCTTTCTAAAGGGATTATGAAGCTTACAGCCTACCCTATGGAAAACATTCATGCATTTTCATATAAAATAGAAGAGCATCAAGAGTATTTTGAAAATATCTCTCAAGCAAAAATTGAATTTTTACCCTATTTACACTTAGCAAAGGGTCGTTTTGATACCATACGAGAAGGAACACTTATTTGGCAAAATATACTAGAGCATATTGGTGCAAAAAGTGTGATGACCTCAGGTGTGGGTGTAAGAGAAGGAGTCTTTTTACATCATTTCCTAAAAAATAGTAACTTTACCTTTCCTAATCATATAAATCCAAGTATTGAAAGTATTTTAGACCGTTTTCAAAACCATACTATTTACAGCAAAGAACGTGAAGAGAATGCATTAAAACTTTTTAAACTCTTTTTAAAAGAAAAAGATGTAAAAAAACAGCATCAAAAAGAGCTTCAATATGCGATTAGACTCTCTCCTATTGGTTATAAATTTAATATTTATCAATCCTTCCAGCACACCTTTTACGTTGCAATGCAAGAGCTAAACTATGGCATAACTCACAAAGAGTTGTTACTAACAGCCATGATATTGCGTTTTGGAGGGAAAGCACTTTATAAAAAAGATATATATAATGAGTACAAAACCCTACTTCCAAACAAAAGTAGATTGGGTTATCTAAGTTTTATCTATACCATTATTACAACACTTTTTGACCAAACAGCTATTAAAAATTTTGATTTTATATTAAAAGAGAACAGATTAACAATTATTGCTAATGGTTCTCTCTATTTAGCAAAAGAGAGTCTTGAAGAGATAGAGAGACCAAAAGGATTGGAGTTACAAATCATAGATAAAAAAGAGATTCCATCTTATGATTTTTAGAGAATAGAACGTTTACTCTAGAACTTTCGTCCCATTGTAAACTCAAAACTTGCTGTTCTATCCAACTCATCTGGATTTCTAGCTCTGGAAAAAACTAAATTAATTGGACCCATTGGAGAGAACCACTCTAGAGAAACACCGTATCCCTCTTTTGTAATTTCATTCATATCTTTACGTCCAACCATACCATAGTCATAGAAAAATGCCAAACGCATTTTGGCTGCTTTAGATAAAGGGATACTCGCTTCAACTGTATTAATTATACTTTTAGTACCACCTAAATATTGTCGAGATGTTCGACCTTCATCATCTGTAGAATCAATATGTGGAGCAATAGAGTACGGTTCAAACCCTCTTACCGAACCAATACCACCCATAAAGAGTTTCTCAGGAAGTGAAATTTGACCTTGGTCTTTTAGTGCCGTGGCACGTAGTTTATAACGTAAAATCAAATCGTAATCAATCACATCTTCTAAACCATAATACGCACCAAATTTAAACCCTGCTTCCAAGAATTTTTCATCTCCACCAACTCCTGTATAACCCAAAGAGCCTCCCAAGATGATTCCTTCTCGTGGAACATAAAAATCATCCGTAGTGTCATAATTTAAGCCCACAGAGAATGAACTTTTTGCATAATTTAAATCCTCTTGCCCAAAAAGAGAGAAAGTCTGAAAATCGGTTGTATTTTCATCAACATTTGTCTTATTTTTACTGTAAGCATAGTTCAATGAACCGTAGAGATTACGTGTTAGCTGTTTACCAAGATTAACTCCTGCACCAATACTTTTCTGATCATACGTCACGTACTGATATTCACTCTGATAGATATTCACACCTAAGCTGTAATCGCTGTCCCATACTCTTGGATTATTAAAGGAAAGAGAGTAATTAACTGATATTTTTGAAATATCAAAAGAAATCGCAGCATTAATACCTGAACCCATAATATTTCTATCCGATAATGAGGCTGAAACCATTGCTCCTTGGAACGAACCATATCCTCCACCTGCTTGAATGCTTCCTGTTGCAGTCTCTTTTACTTTAACCAGTAAATTTGAGTGTGTTGCATCCACCTTTTGCTGTTCAATAGCAACATTTTCAAAATAACCTCTTCGTCCTAGTGCATTTTTAGAATCTTTTAAATCAGTTTGAGAAAATTGGTCGCCTGGTGCAAGATAAATATCTCTTCGTATAACTCTATCTCTAGTCGTATGATTACCCGAGATAATTACATCGTTAATGGTTACAATATTTCCAGGCATAATACTGTATTGAATATCTACTGTGTGGTTATTTGCATTCTTTTGAAAATCTGGCTTGACTCGTGCATTGGCATAACCCAAATTGGCTACTTGCTCTTTTAGATATTCCATGTCTTTACGAAGCTTATTAATATTAAATATTTTTCCCTCTAAAGCAGTAAAATTATCTTTAATCTCATCAATTTTTAGACCATCAACAGCCCCCATAACACGAATACTGTTAATAGTATACTGTTCCCCTTCATTGATTTGATAGGTAACATCAGCCTTATACGAACCCGTATCTACACGCATCAAAGGGTCAGATACAGTTGCATCTAAATATCCATTTTGCATGTACATATCTTTGGCTCTCAATCCATCATAAGCCAATTGATCCATGTGTACCACACCATTATTAAGACCTGGCAACCAACCCATAAAATCTTCTTCTTGATTTGCCAATGCTGTTTCAATATCATATGTATTGAGTCTATCTGCACCTGCAAAATCAATACGTTCAATATAGATTTTTTCGCCTTTATTGACCTCGAACACCAAAGCAATACTCTCCTCTTTGGGTTCAACCTCAATCTCTACAACGGTATCGTAATACCCCTCTGCTTCAATCTTTTTTATCAATCGTCTCTTTGCTGTTTGAACTTTAACAGCATCGTACAAGTCTCCTTTACGAAGACCTATAGATGTAAAGAGTGCCTCTTGTTCATCTTCGGAACTGTAGCCTTCCATTTGAAGTTTAGAGATAATAGATTTTTCTTTAAACTGATAAACCAAGCCACCATTTTTGCTAGCAGACACCACAATATCAGAAAAATACCCCTGTGAATAGAATTTTTTAATTGATTCATCAATTGTATTAATATCAAAAGTATCGCCTACATGGATACCTGATATTTCTGTTGCCACATCTTTGGAAAGGTGTAGTAATCCATTATATTCTATAGAAGTAATGTTTTGGGCAAGAAGTACAGAGCTAAGCCCAATAGATAAAGTAAAAAGTTTGTTCATATAATTAATTGTTCCTTAAAGAATTTTTTATCTTATAATCAGTGGCATTAGTGTATCTTTTTTTCACTAAAAAAGTGCTATAATTCACAAAAAATTTAATAAGGGTATAGATGAACATAGGAATTGTCGGTCTTGGACTAATGGGAGGTTCTTTGGGTTTAGCACTCAAAAAAATTCAAAAAAAGTACAAAGTCATTGGATATGACCATAATAAAAAGCATCAAAAAGATGCACTTGAATTAAAACTGGTTGATAAACTTGCTCATGATTTTTCTGAGATTAAGAGCTGTGATGTTATTGTATTAACCATACCTGTTGATGCAATTATTAAAACCACTCAAAAACTACAAGACGTTCATGAAACCTGTACGATTATTGATTTTGGTTCAAGTAAAGCAAAAATTGATGAAGCCATTCCTAAACAGATACGTCAAAACTTTGTGACAGCACACCCCATGACAGGAACAGAAAAGTTTGGACCAACAGCCGCGATAGAGGGTCTCTATACCGATAAAATAATGGTTGTTTGTAATCAAGAAAAAAGTGCTGACTTACAAAATAGAGTTGCTTTAGAAATTTTTTCTGATATTGATGCAAAGGTTGTTTTTATGGGGGCAAAAGAGCACGATAGACATGCTGCTTTTATCTCTCATATGCCCCATGCTGTTAGTTATGCTATTGCCAATTCGGTCATGAAACAAGAAAATCCTGAAAGTATTATTGCCCTAGCAGGTGGTGGATTTAAAAGCATGAGCCGTATCGCCAAAAGTTCTCCAAACATGTGGGAGGATATTTTTAGACAAAATAAAAGCAACCTCTTAGAGTCTTTGAAAAGTTTTAATAAAGAGATGAAAATGTGTCAAGAGCTTATAGAAAAAGAGGAGTGGGAAAAGCTTCATCTATGGATGAGTGATGCCAATAAACTTCATGATGTACTTTAAATAACAAGTTGTTAAAAAACATAATATATTATATTTAATTTTCATATATTTAATAATTTTTTATTTTAATAAAAGTTTTATTTTTATAAGAGTTTTTTAGAATTCTCATGCTAAAATAGGAAAATTAAATTAATCTTATAATACATAGAAGGTTTCAATAATGCTTAATACTACTAAATTTTCACAAAAAATAATTATCTCTAAAGAGAGTTTTGACACTCAAGACCCTCATAAAATCATTGATTCTAATATACAGTACCTTACAAAGCTCTTTCAAAACAATATTCCAGACAGTGAAATTTGTGAAGAAGCACTCAAAAGTTACTATGTTGACTACTATCTATCACACATCAAATATGGAGGATTTTCAAACTTTCGAGAACACATTGAAACTCGTCCAAAAACACTCTACTACATTAAAGAGGGTTTAAAAAGTATCGGAGCAAACAACCACTTAGAGCTACTGATTCATGCCATCCAAATAGATTATCAAACACTGCAATCTTTTGCACTTTTTAAAACACTCTTTTCTGAATTTCAAGAGAAAGAGAGTCTTGCTGAACTAAACAGTAAATGGATTACTCAACACCCACAACTGCTTACTATTGAAGAAAATAATCTAAATCTTACTCTTAGCAAACATATTGCTTCTATAGGAAAAGAGAATCGACACACAAAGATTATTAAAGAACTGTGCAGTATTGCCAAAGAAGAGTTTATACGAATTACAGCAGGAGACAATAACAGCCTCTATAATGATGGTTCATGGTACTTTAAAACAGATAGGGGTTACTATTATATGGTCGAAAAAAATCATCTTGCAACCATGTACGATTCAAAAACCAAAGAGGCTATTGTACGAGGAAAAGTATCCTCAACCCACCCTATAGAAAAAGAGTATCGGTCGATTTTAACTAGGCTTTTAGGCTAAATTTTCTTTTTATAGTAGTGAACTACTAAAAGTCCAATACCCACTAAAACAAAAATAAAAGCAATAGACCCAATGACAACTTCATTGGGTATTGGCTGACTTAAATCAAACATGACTACGCTTCTAATGTGCCAACAACTTCGGCACAACGTTCACAGGCTTCTTCTTCGGAATCAGAGGTAAATCTCCAACATCGTGGACATTTTACTTTTTGTGCTTTATGAACAGTAAATTTCATTCCATCAAGCTCAAACGCCCCAACTTCTTCACTGCTAGACTCTGTTCTAAGAGCAGAGACAATAAACCAATCTTCTAAGTTTTTAGAATCTTTAATCTCAAAAGCAGAAGCATCGCCCACAATTTCAAGCTCTAAAGTAGACTTAATGAGTTTCTCTTTTTTAAGCTTATCAATCGATTCAGAGAATTTAGCTCTGGCTTCGATTAATAGTTTATCGTCAAATACAGCCCCCACATCAGGAAGCTCTTCGTAAACCAAATCAAATACCGATTCCATATCGCCTTTTACAATCGCTGGAGCGTAATCTAATACCTCATCAATCGTATACGTAAGTACAGGAGCAACCAGTGCCATCATCGCTTTTGACATTAGTACCATTGCCGATTGAGTTGACTCACGTGAGGCTGAATGTTTCGCATCACAATAGAGTCTGTCTTTGGTAATGTCCATATAGATACCACTTAGCTCATTGGTTACAAAGTTATTCAGTGTAGCAAATCCTCTTAAGAAGTCATACTCTGCAAACGAAACATTCACAGAAGCAAACACCTCTTTAGCACGGCTCAAAATCCATCGGTCAAGTTCGCCATATTCACTTGGTTCTACAATTTTCTCTAAACCATCCACATTTGCCATCAAGAATCTAAATGTATTTCGTAGTTTTCGGTACTGCTCTGCTGTCTGTTGTAAAATTCCATCTGAAATTTTAAGGTCTGACTGATAATCGGAAAGTGCCACCCAAAGACGTAAAATCTCTGAACCATACTTTTTGATAACCTTATCAGGAGCAATAACATTCCCCTTAGATTTACTCATCTTTTCGCCCTTAGCATCTACCGTAAATCCATGAGTGATAAGTGTTTTGTATGGCGATTGTTGATGAATAGCCGAACTTAATAGTAGTGACGTTTGAAACCACCCTCTGTGTTGGTCAGACCCCTCGATGTACAATGAACTTGGATACTCTCCTGCATCGTAGTTTCCACTCTCTAAGACTGCATTCCATGTTGACCCAGAATCAAACCATACATCTAAAATATGCCCTACTTTTTCAAGTTCATCTGCTTTATATTGACAATCAGGGTGCAAAAGTTCAGCAATCTCCATGTCGTACCAAACATCTGTACCTTTCTCTTCAAAAATATCAGCAACAAAGTTTAAGATATTCTCATCAAATAGAACTTCTTTGGTAGCTTTTACTCTAAAGAATGCAATTGGAACACCCCAATCTCGTTGACGAGAGATACACCAATCAGGACGACCTTCAACCATTGGTTTTAATCTATTTGCTGAACTTTTTGGATAAAAAACCACATCATCAAGGGCTTTTAAAGAAGCTTCTCTTAGTGTATCATCAGAACCAATAGGCTTGTCATCCACAGAAATAAACCATTGGTTTGTTGCTCTGTAGATAAGTGGTTTTTTGGTTCTCCAACAGTGTGGGTATGAGTGGGTAAATTTACCTACTTTTAAAAGAGAATCTCCAAGAAGCTCTAAAATAGGTTCATTGGCTTTAAAAATGTGCATTCCTACAAACTCTTCGGCATTTGGAAGCAGATTAAGCCCCACTACAGACTCATCAAAACACCCACGCTCATCTACAGGCATAATCACTTCAAGACCATTTTTAAGCCCTACTTTGTAGTCATCTTCTCCATGCCCTGGGGCCGTATGAACACACCCTGTACCACCATCCATCAAAACATGGTCGCCCAGTACAATCTTAGAACTTCGCCCATTTAAAGGGTTAATTGCCAAAAGCCCATCAAGCTCTGTAGCCGAAATTTTACGACTTGAATGACCTGCCACAACACCCTCTGCAATCATCGCATCATAACGTGCTTCAGCCACAATATGCCCATGCTCTCCAAGAACATACATCTCATCAGGGTTCAGTGAAATTCCTGTATTCGCAGGAAGTGTCCAAGGTGTTGTTGTCCAAATTACAATCCCTGCTTTCCCCTCAATTCCAAGCTTCTCTTTTGCCAAATCAGAGAGTTCAAAATTCACATATAGTGTATAATCTTCTTTATCCTCATACTCCACCTCAGCATCAGCCAACGCAGTACGCGCAGCCCACGACCAAAAAATAGGTTTATGACGCTCGACCAACAGACCTTTTTTTGCTACTTCACACAAGGTTCTATAGATATTGGCTTCAAATTTAAAATCCATTGTCACATAAGGATTGTCCCAATCAGCCATAATTCCTAACTTCTTAAACCCTTCTCGTTGACCTTTCCACGCTTTATCGGCAGTCAATCGACAAATTTCTCTAAATTTAGAAGTAGAGAGTGTATCTTTTTTAGCCTTACCCATTTTCTCTTCAACTTTTTGCTCAATTGGCAACCCATGACAGTCCCAACCTGGAATCATTCGTACTGATTTTCCTTGAAAATAGTTGTATTTTAAAATAATGTCTTTAAGTGTTTTGTTCAAAGCATGACCAATATGAATATCGCCATTTGCATAAGGAGGTCCATCATGAAGGGTAAACATCTCAGCCCCTTCACGCTTGGTTTTCATCTGTTCATACATTCCATCATCGTACCATTTTTGGTATCGTTTTGGTTCATTGTTTGGTAAGTTTCCACGCATTGGGAACTTGGTTTTAGGGAGTAGTAGTGTATCTTTAAATTCCATTTTTTATACCTAGTTAAATAATTAGTGGAATTATAGCTAAAAGATGGTTTGTGTATAATTACTCTATGAAAAATAATAATACAAAACAAAACACGATAGAGATAATTAACACCTTAAAAGAAAAAAACAAAACCATAAGCTTTGCCGAAAGCTGTACAGGTGGTAGAATTGCTTCGGCTTTTACGGCTATTTCAGGAGCATCATCTGTGCTTAACGGTTCGGTGGTTAGTTATGCAAATGAGATAAAGTCAAAATGGTTAGAAGTTAAAGAGCAAACACTTCTAGAACATGGAGCAGTCAGTAAAGAGTGTGTAGAAGAGATGCTTAAAGGTATACTTAAAATGGCAAATGCTGATTGTGCTATTGCTGTTTCTGGGATTGCAGGACCTACAGGTGGAACAGATGAAAAACCAGTGGGTACAGTCTATATT
>Ga0256826_1002677_pt1 | contig 10787 bp, 10 predicted proteins | sample CV79metaG_FD_185975 | JGI IMG/M metagenome (GOLD analysis project Ga0256826, IMG submission 185975) | Hydrothermal vent microbial communities from East Pacific Rise, Pacific Ocean - CV79 | ecosystem: Environmental > Aquatic > Marine > Hydrothermal vents | place: Pacific Ocean: East Pacific Rise... | reverse complement strand
ACCGTTGAAGATTTTTATGGTTTCTAAAAAGATACTATTCACCAAAAAGTTCTGTACTCAAATAACGTTCTCCCGTATCACATAAAATTGTTACTAATGTTTTCCCTTGGAACTCTTTTCTTGATGCTACTTGCATAGTTGCCCAAACATTAGCCCCTGAAGATATACCCACTAAAAGACCCTCCTCTTTTGCTAACATCTTTGCTGTTGCTATTGCATCTTCATCTGTTACCTTAATAACTTCACTATAAATAGTAGATTCTACTATTTTAGGGATAAATCCTGCTCCTATGCCTTGTATCTTATGAGGTGATGAACTCTCTCCTGAGAGTACTGCTGATGCACTGGGTTCAACTGCAAATATCGCTATATCAACAACCTCTTTTTTCAACACCTTTGATGTCCCTATCAAAGTTCCCCCTGTCCCCACTGATGCTATAAAGGCATCTATCTCTTTTGCTGTATCATCTAAAATCTCTTTTGCTGTTGTCAATGAGTGAATTTCTGGATTATTTTTATTTTCAAACTGTTGTAAAATTATAGAGTTATCTATACTTTTTTGAAGCTCTTGTGCCTTAGCTATTGCCCCATTCATCCCTTGTCTTGCATCTGTTAAAACAAGTTCTGCACCAAAGGCTTTTAAAAGTTTACGACGCTCTATACTCATAGACTCTGGCATAGTCAATATCAGTTTTATCTTTTTTGAAGCACAGATACTTGCTAGTGCTACCCCTGTATTTCCACTTGTTGGCTCGATGATAGTTGTCCCATCAATAATATCACCAGCTTCAATACCTCTACGAATAAGATTAAACCCTACTCTATCTTTAACCGAAGATGTAGGGTTCATAAATTCACATTTACCTAAAATAGTTGCGCCTGTTAAGTTTGATGGTGTATTTAATTTTACTAAAGGAGTATTTCCTATCAGCTCTGTTATATTATTTGCTATTTTCATTTTTTATCCTGAGAATGCTATTTTTATTTGAAGATTTTATATATAAGTAGTTTTAAAAGTATGGTGCGACCGGAGAGATTTGAACTCTCACACCCGTAAGGCACTACCCCCTCAAGGTAGCGTGTCTACCGTTCCACCACGGTCGCATCATTTTTATAGAAAGAAGTTAAAAAGTGTTAGTCCTAAAAAAGGACTAACGGAGGGTATTTAAGTAATCTTTAAAAGATTAACCTAAATATGGGTTAGCATAAAGAGCGATTAATGCAATAACAAGTGCATAAATAACTTGTGCTTCAATCATTGCAAGAGCAATAAACATTGTAGTCATTAGTTTAGCACCAAGACCTGGGTTTCTAGCTGTACCAGCGATAGTTGCAGCAGCAGTATGACCCATACCGATAGCTCCACCTAATGCAGCAAGACCAAGACCAAGACCAGCAGCTATCATAGAATAAGCTTTGATTGTTTGGTTAGCCACTTCTGACTCAGATGCGAATGCAGCAGCTGATAATGCTACTAAAAGAAAAATGATTTTTTTCATAAATTGTCCTTAATATTAATACAAAAGAGTTCGGATAGCGTAACCTCATCTTAACAATGAAGCAACCCACACATAAATGCTAGGATTTCCCTACTAAAAATTGATGTGGAATTATAGCTAACTATTTATTAAGTTAAATTAAAATCTAAAAAAAATTACTGTCTATGAATAACAACTCTATTTCGACCACTCTCTTTTGCTTCATAAAGTGCTTCATCACAAAGATTTACCATATCTTCTAAAGAGTGACTTATACCATAAAAGACTCCGATTGAAACTGTATATGATATCTCTTGATTATCTATTTTTATAATATTATCTTCAAATGCTTTTCTCACTTTTTCAAATTTTTTTTGTAACTCTCCATAAAGCATATATTCTAACAATATACAAAACTCCTCTCCACCAAATCTTGCAATCAACTCATTTTGAGTAAAAAATCTATCTAAAATTACAACTATCTCTTTGATTGCAATATCTCCGATACCGTGACCATACGTATCATTAATCCGTTTAAACAGGTCTATATCTATCATAACTGTTGCAAGTTTAGAATTTTTTTTCTTTGCTCTATCAAATATATCTTTACCATTCTCAAAAAAGAAACGTCGATTATATAAACCTGTTAAAAAATCTCTATTTGCCTGCTCTTTTACATTTTTAAAAAGGTCAAGAAGCTCAAGGTTCATATTTATTCTTGCATTTAACTCTTTATTTGTATATGGTTTTTTGATAAAATCATTTGCACCGTGACGTAAAAAATCTGCAACAATATTAGGATTATCACTTCCACTTATAGCGATAATAGCTAAAATATCTCTAGTATATTTTTGACGAAGTTCCATCGTTAGTTCCATACCATTCATCTTATCCATCTCATAATCTGTAAGTACCATAGATATATTTTCTTCTGTATTTTCAAGTATATCTATCGCCTCCTCACCATTAACAGCTTCTAAAACATTAAAATGAAGATTTTCAAGATTTAAACGAGTCATCATTCTTGAAGTTTTCGAATCATCAACAACTAAGATATGTACATCATAATTATTTAAAACTAATTTCATTAAAGAGATAATATAACTAAAATTATGGGGACTACTTTTTGTTACATACTCCACAATATCTTTATTAAGAATTATACTTTTTGTTACTTCATTCATTCCACCTGTTAAAACAATTACAGGAACATTTTCACCTATTAAAAGGTCTATAACCTCTCCATTTGGAGCATCAGGAAGATTTACATCTAAGATAGCGATATGAAAATCGTTATTTTGTATCAATTCAAAAGCTTCCATATAAGATTTTGCCATCAATAACTCAAAATTTATAGTAAGAGATTTATTAATCTCCTCTTGTAACATCGCTCTTATAAACCTACTATCATCAACAACTAATATTCTCTTAATAGTATTCAATTTTTACACCTTGATTTTTTCAAGATAATGAAGTATACTCATTGGAAGTTTCTCTAATGACCTCTCTTGTACTACTCCACCAATCTCGTTTGCTACTCTTGGCATTCCATATACCACAGAGCTTTTTTCATCCTGTCCAAAGGTCATTGAACCTGCTTCTCTCATATTGAGTAAACCATTTGCCCCATCTGAACCCATCCCTGTTAAAATCACACCAACAGCATTTGCTCCAGCTGATTTTGAGACAGAGTTAAACATCACATCAACAGATGGTCTATGCCCCGATACTTTTTCTCCACCACCAATTTGAATATAATATCTATTTCCTGAATGACGAAGTACCATATGTTTATCCCCTGGTGCTAATAAAACTTGACCAATAGTAACGACATCACCATCTTCAGCCTCTTTTATATCCATCTCACATAAACCATTCAAGCGTTTGGCAAACTGTTTTGTAAAATTGGCAGGCATATGCTGAACTATCAACATACCAGGTGTATTTCGAGGAAACTGCATTAAAAACTCTTTTAATGCTTCTACTCCCCCTGTTGAAGCCCCTACAACAATTAATTTTTGTGTTGTTTCCTTTAAATGATTATGATAATTGAGATGTTTATATACTTTTTTCACTTTAAAATCAGCTACATTTACAAAAGCACTATTTTTTACCTTTTCTAAAAGCTCCTTCTCCATCTCCTGCGCTCCATCATAGATATTTGTATGTGGCTTTGCCACAAAATCAACAGCACCAGATTCAAGGGCTTCTAGTGTTGTTTCTGCTCCTTTTTGTGTTAAAGAGGAAACCATAATTACAGGAAGAGGCATATGTAACATAAGTTTTTTTAAAAAAGTGATACCATCCATACGAGGCATTTCCACATCTAAACAGATAACATCTGGAGGATTTTTTACAATCTTATCTCGTGCTATATAAGCATCAGGAGCAGTGTCCACACTCTCTATCTCTTTATCACTCAAAAGTATCTCTTTCAAGATAGCTCGTGCAGTTGCACTATCATCAACAACTAAAACTTTTATGCCCATAATCTACTCTTCACCACTTTTAGTATATTTTAAAAATACTTTTCCTGTATCACTACGCATCATAATTTTTCGCCCCTTCTCCCCACCAACATCCTGTGCCACAATAGGAATTTTATACTCTTTTAAAATCTCTTTTGCAATCAAAATATTTTTACGTCCTATCATCATATCTCTATTTGAAACTTTTATAACGTTTGCACCACCAAAAAGTTTTGCTTCTATATTTTGCAATTCACATCCAATATTGAGCATACTATCTATCAATCTTTGGATAGAGATATTCCCATATTTAGGAGTTTGTAAACCCGTTTCATTCCAAAGTGGAACAAGATAATGGTTCATACCCCCTATCTGATTGACTTTATCATATAAACAAACAGCAACACAGGAGCCTAAAACAGTATTAATCTCCGTTGCTCTTGCTCCTATATAAATCTCTCCAATATGTATAAATTTTTTTCTATACATCTAAAATTCAACCATACCATCACTATCATCAAATAAAAAACCGTTAGAAGCGATACCTTTAGATATACTCACTTCACTTTCATCTACTTTTTGAAGTGTAACAATAAAAACTGTTTTTTCATCTTTAGATATATTTTCAATAGTTCCATTGAGTGCTTCTACCATTCCTTGAACAACACTTAACCCAAGTCCTATTCCAGCATTTGCTCTTGTTTTTCCAGTCTCAAAATGGGAAAAACGATTATATATATAGCTTTTATGCTCCTCATAAACACCCTCTCCTGAATCCTCAACAGATATAATATACTCTCGCTCATTAGAGGAAAGTGTTATATTTATCTCCGATGCACAATAGGAGTATTCACACGCATTTGAGATAAGGTTAAGTAAAATTATCTCCAGTTTTTGAGAATCAGAGATGAGAACCTCTTCACTATTATCTTTATAGTTAAGTTGTAAAGATTTATCTTTAATAAGATAACAAAAATAATCTTCTACCTCATTCAATATCTCTTTTAAATCAACATTAGAATAATCATTTGCTATCTCTCCTGCTTCTATCTCTGAAGCAGAAAAAATATTTTTTAAACTAAAATCTAATCGTAACAGTTCCATCTTCATCATCGATGATAAATCCTGTATCTGAGGGTTCTCAGCTTTTTTATTCATCAAATTTACAATATTAAGAAGAGATGACATAGGGTTGTTAAACTCATTTTTAATGAGTGATAAAAATTTACTCTTTACCTCTTGTGCATTTTTATTTTTTTCATTTAATTCAAGAAGCTCTTTTGTCATAAGTTCCATCTCATTTATAGAAGCTTGTTTCTCCTCAAAACGACGCTCTATCTCTGCTAATAAATCACTATCTGTAATATCTGTCATCTGCATTGATTATCCTTTATTGAGTTTATATATTGATGATGTTAGTAATTTATATCTTTTATCTTTATTGTTTATCGATTCTGAATGACCTATAAAAAGTAGTGCATCATCCTTTAAAAGATTTGCAAAATTATCAAATAATCTATCTTGCGTTATTTTATCAAAGTATATCATCACATTTCTACAAAAAATCATATCAAACTGATTTTGAAATATCTGAAAATTTCCTGTCACAAGATTAAAAGAACGAAAAATAATATACTCTTTTAACTCATCTTTTATCACAAAACTTCTACTACCATCACTCTCTCTTTTACCATTAAAATTTTTCATTATCATCGTTTTAGGCATACTCTCTATATCTTCAGAATAATAAACTCCTCGCTGTGCCTTCAAAAGAATATCTTCAGATATATCTGTTGCTAATATCTTAATATCCCACTCCTCAAAATCGGGGAGGTACTCTTTTAAAAACATTATAATGCTATATGGTTCTTGACCACTCGAACAAGCTGATGACCAGATACGAAGATATTTTTTTTGCTTATCTATACACTCCAAAAGATGTTCTCGAAGATATATCCATTGAGATTTTTCTCTAAAAAAAGATGTTACATTTGTTGTGATAGCATCTACTAATATGTTTAGCATCTCCCCACTTTTATCCTCTTTTATCTTTGTATACAGTGCCTTATAACTTCTAAGTTGAAACTCCTTTAACCACTTTCTAAGCCGTGATTGAACAAGTGTTCGCTTATGGTCACCCAATGAAATCCCTATCTCTTCATAAATCAATTTTTGAAAAATTTTAAACTCAGTTAGAGAGAGTGTTTGCTCCTCTCTCATTCTTTAAGTTCCCGTTGAAACATTAACTCTTCAACATTTAAAATAAGAGCTATCTCCCCATTTCCCATTATTGCACTTCCTGAAAGTTCTTTAATCTTAGAAAGAATAGGCCCAAGAGATTTTATGACTACCTGTTGGCGTCCTATCAGTTCATCAACAAGTATCGCATATTTACCTTTATCACTCTCAATACACATCAAAATAGATTTATCAATATCTGGTTTTTCATCTCCCAATTCAAGTACATAGTTTAAACGAACAACAGGTATCATCTCCCCTCTCAAATCTACAAACTCCCCTTGATGTTTCATAGAATGTACAATATTTTTAGCTGGAATAAAAGATTCTAAGACTGATAAAGTTGGAATAATAAATGTATCATTAGCACTTTTCACAATCATTCCATCTATAATAGCAAGAGTCAAAGGTAATAAAATAGTAAAAGTTGTTCCCTTAGAAATTTCAGAATTAATCTCTATCTTACCATGAAGTTTTTCGATTGAGGAACGTACAACATCAAGACCAACACCCCTTCCTGATATGTCACTAATAACATCTGCTGTTGAGAAACCAGCTTGCATAATTAAAGAGAACACTTGTGTATCACTTAACTCCTCATCAACATCTATTAAACCTTTCTCTACTGCTTTGACAAATACTTTATCGCGGTTGATACCTCGACCATCATCAGAAACTTCTATCGCTATATTTCCCCCTCGATGAAATGCTCGTAATGTTATCATTCCTACTTCAGGTTTACCAACTGCTATACGCTCTTTAACAGAGCTTTCTAAACCGTGGTCGATAGCATTTCTAATAATATGAACTAATGGGTCTGAAAGAGCATCTACCATAGTTTTATCTATCTCTGTATCTGCTCCTTCTATTTGTAAGGAAATCTCTTTATTGACGGTTTTAGAAGCATCTCTTGCAACACGTTTCATCTTCTCAAATGTATCATGGATAGCAATCATTCTCAATGACATAACTTTACTTTGAATAAGACGTGTAATTTTAGAGAGAGTATTCATCGTTTTTGTAATTGTTTCACTTTTAAGCTGTTGTATCTCTTCATTTTCTGCAATAAAATTTTGAGCAATAACAAGTTCACCAATAGAATCAAAAAGTTCATCAAGTTTATTTGTATCTATCTTTACTAAAGATTTTATATCCTGCTTACGTCTATGAGGTGTTGGTTCTATTCTATCACACTCTCTATGTCCATATTTTATATCTTTTTCTTGAATAGGCTCTAGCTTAGTTTCTAACTCCTCAATAACAATCTCTTTTTGAATATGGTCAAAGGTAAATTCATCTTCATCAAGATATTCAAACAGTTCCTCAATCTCTGAAGCTTTTTTATCTGTTATAAAAAAGATGTCAATTTGTTTGATAAAATTTTTTTCTGTATCTAAAGTATCAAGGCTAGGAATATCATTCATATCCCACCACGATTCAACTATTGTTCCCTTATTACTAAGAAGTTTAAATATCTTTGCATGGTCAAATCCTCTAAAGAAAATATCCATATCAAGAGTTAAAGAGATATGATAAAGCTCCTCATTATCTTTGATTGATAATTTAATTTTATCTATATCATTACTATTAAAATATCTATGTCTATCTTTAGATGGAACATTTTTTATTGGACTAAATTCAGTTGCTAAATCAGCTATTGGTAGTTCAAAAGAGCTGTTTTTTTCCTCTCTTTTACCTAAGAGAATATCTTTAATCTCCTCTAGTACTTTTTCATAATTCTCAGGAACACTCTCATTACGTTCTATCTCTCTCCACATAACATCTTTAATAATATCAACAGCTGATAAAAAAATATCGATAGATTGATGAGAAACAGTATCATTACTATTTCTAAAGTGGTCTAATACATCCTCAAAATGATGAACAAATTTTCCCAAACGGTTAAACCCAAAAGAGTTTGCACTTCCTTTGAGAGTATGAACACCACGAAAAAGTTCATTTAATAGGTCTGTATCTTCAGGATTATTTTCAAAATCAATAATATCTACATCTAATTTTTCAATAATTTCATTAGCTTCTTCAATAAATATCTCTCGTATATCTTCTTTAGTCATCACCTATCCAATGTATTACACCATAATCAGTAAGTTTCAAATTTTCATCGATAATATTAATACTCATCGATGGCTTTGTTTTTTTAACACTATATAGTAATTGTAAGAGGGAAGATGAACTAAAACTATGCATCTCACCTATAACATTAATAGCTTCTATATATTCAAGTCTATCTGCTATAAAGTTTTTTAACTCAGAAACATCACCAATATCCATATCAAGTTCTATCTCAAGAACATCTCCATCAATCGTCATCTAAAACTCCTTGAGGTCCTCTTCATCTAAAGGAAAAACATCATTGGGAGTATTTCGTATTATACGTTTCGTTTTTTTAATTTTTATCGGTGAATGTGGATGATGTTTGGTAGATAAATGAACTATCTCTATTGTCGATTCACCAACCATTTCTGCAATAACACCAACGGTCTCTTTCATCGAAACAGATTGAGTGTTTAACTCCTCAGCTGTTGCTGCTGTTTCCTCACTTGTTGCTGCATTTTGTTGTGTAACTTGGTCTATCTCACTCATAGCAAGAGCTATCTGTTTCATACCTTCACTTTGCTCTTTAGCAGAGATAGATATTTCAGAAATAAGGTTAGATGTTTTATTTATTTTGCCTAAAATATTTTGAAATGCCTCTGATGTCATCTCTGAAATTTCAGAACCTTTTTTCGTTTGGGCGATAGATTCTTCAATGATAAGAGCTGTTTCAGTAGAAGCATCAGAGGAGCGTTGTGCTAAACTTTTTACCTCATCTGCAACCACTGCAAAACCAAGACCATGTTCCCCAGCACGAGCAGCTTCCACTGCAGCATTAAGAGCTAAAAGTTTTGTTTGTGATGCTATCTCATCTATCGTTTTAATGATTTTAGAGATACGTTCACTTGAACTATTTATCTCTTTCATCGCTCCAATTAACTCTTTACCTTTAATAACTCCATCTTCAGCAGATTCTTTTGCATCTTTTGCCAAAATATCAGCTTCACGTGAATTACTAGCATTTTGCATATTAATAGCTGTCGATTCCTCTACTGTTGCACTTACCTGTTCAACACTACTTGACTGTTTACTTGCACCCTCAGCTAAATCTGCAGCAGAATCAGCTATCTCTGTTGAAGCACTCACCACTTGATTATTTGATTCTATAATCGATTTTACAGCTAAAATAATTGGTTTGGTAATATAATTCCCAAGAAGAAGTGCTAAAAATGTAATTATCATTATAAAAATAGAAGCTAAAATAAAACTATTATCACGAAGCTCTATCGCAGATGCTAAAACTTCACTATCATCAATTTCAGCAATAATTGCCCATTTCAGATTTAAAAAATGAAAAGGAGCATAGGCAGACATTACAAGATGAGCATTATAATTTTCAATCACCTTTGTTCCAGATAGACCAGCTAATGCTAAAGAGGAAGCAACTGTTTGAACACTGCCCTGTGATGGATTTTTAAAAGAGGCTTTAATCGAATGTTTAAGTGGGTCTATAACACTTGTACTACGCATAAGCTTATCTTGTCCAACAAGATATGTCTCTCCTGTTTTTCCCATTCCAACACTGTTTTGCATAATATTGTTAATCGCTTTAGGGTTAATCTGTACGATAAGAACACCTAATATCTTTCCATTTTGTAGTATTGGTGTACCTATAAACATAGCAGGTAAACCATTGGATGGAGCATATGGTTTCATATCTGTTATATAAGTTTTTTTTGTTTTTACTACATTATTCCACGCTTCTGCCAATCCACTATCACGAAGATGACCTACTGCAAGATTTTGCCCCAAATCAGGTTCTTTTGCAACTGTATACATAACATGACCATGTTCTGCACATACTAAAAACACATCATAAAGATAATTGTCTTCTATATATTTATGAAAATAGTTATCATACTCTTTATAAAGTTTAATAGTTTCATCATCTTTTGTAATATGAAAATTATCATTTGCTTTCAAATTATGCTTTGCGTGCAACTTTAAAAGTTTATTGTATAAATCTCTTGTATTTTCATTATCGGTAAGATTATGAACACTCGCTTTTAATAGTTCTAAATATGTTGTGAGTTGATTTTTTTTCAACTCTCTAGCCATCTCCATTTTCGCAACAGCATCTTTATAAAGTGCATCACTAGAGTTCATATAGGATATAACAGTTGTTATAATAAAGGGAATTATACTTACAACCAATAATGCTATAATCAACTGTTTTTTTATTGTTACTTTCATACTTATTTTTCCTCTTCTTTATGTTTTGTTTCTAAACTACGAATATCTAAAAGTTCTTCCGCTTCAAATATCTTTTTTAAATTTAAGAGCATGATAACATCATCCTTAACTTCTGCTACATTTTCTATAAAAGATGTATCTATATTGCTCCCAAATCGTGGTGCTTCAGATATACTTTCTTCATCTAAAGCAAGAACATCTTCCACTTGGTCAACGATAAAACCGATAGAAACACTATCTACTTCATAGATAATGATAGCTGTATCAATATCCATCTCTTTTTCATCAAGATTAA
>Ga0256826_1002676_pt1 | contig 10789 bp, 13 predicted proteins | sample CV79metaG_FD_185975 | JGI IMG/M metagenome (GOLD analysis project Ga0256826, IMG submission 185975) | Hydrothermal vent microbial communities from East Pacific Rise, Pacific Ocean - CV79 | ecosystem: Environmental > Aquatic > Marine > Hydrothermal vents | place: Pacific Ocean: East Pacific Rise... | reverse complement strand
CCCACCCCTCTAGCACCGATAACCCCAATAAGCTTATCGGTATGGTCTATATCATCATAAAAGTATCGTTTACGAGGTGTTGGAACAAGATTAATATAGAGTGCAGAGTTTTCTAAGAGTTTCGTTAACATTTTTTTCTCTTTTTTAGAGAATTATAGCAAAATTCGGATTATACTCCTAGTTTTATTAATAAGTTATTTGGTTATACTCCAATATATTCAATTAATCTCGCTCCCATCGCTCCTGCGTGGGAGTGTATATGGGAGTTGGATATTTTATTTAGTTGTAGCTCTTGTATGCGTTCCCACCGAGGATGGATGGGAACGAGGAAAATTTTTTGTTGCAGATTCTTTATTTAAAAGCTGTAATAAGCTGTAGACCCCTTTTCCTGCCCGAAATATCGGGCTTTAAAGCACCCAACTATTACTTTTCCCCCATTTAATATTACTTTTTCACATCTAACTATTACTTTTTACCCATTTAATAATACCTATTTATTATTGGGTAATTTTTATTGAAAAATAGACTTTTAGAGTAATATTTTTGGAGAAAAGAACCTATTTATAGAATTATTTCTTAGTTAATTATTACTTTTTCCCCATATAATAATACCTATTTAAAATAGGTAATCTTTAAGTTAAAACATAATATAATATAAAATCATAAAAAAGGATTCCTATGGAAAATAGAAATTTAAGTGAAAGAAATTATAGTAGACAACCTCATGTTTTAGTTAATGCAAAATATGCTTTAAATATAAATGAGATAGATATTATTTTGACTCTTTTAACAGAAGTCTATAAAGAGGATAAAGAGTTTAAGGATTATAGTTTTACTCTTGCAGATTTTAATAAAAAGACAAAGAAAACATTAACAAGTAGAGATTTAAATAGTTGTATTAAATCACTTATGGGTAAACCTTTAGAGCTTATGGCATCAAATCAGAACTGGATTATAGTTAATTGGTTTAGCTATTTTGAATATAATAAAGGGGTTATTACTTGCCGATTTGATAAACGTTTAAAACCTTTTCTTCTTGATATAAAAGAGAGATTTATCATTAGTGATTTACGACATATTTTAGCCATGCGTTCAAGTTATGCAAAACGTATATATCTTTTATTAAAAGAGTATTCAAAAATTGGGAAGAGAACTTTTGATGTTGAGGAGCTACAAACCATATTAAAAGTACCAAAAAGTCTAAAAACATACTCAAACTTTAAAATGAAAGTACTTATAAGAGCCAAAAAAGATATAGACAAATTTAGTGATATAAAAATAGAGTTACAAGAAGTTAAACAGCTAAGAAAAGTTGTTAAAATTACCTTTATTATCAAAAAAAATGATACTGATTTAAAAACATTTATCCAAATAATAAGAGAACTATATTCTAATCAAAATTTACATAAATATGAAGAAAGAATGCTAAAATGTTCCGAGAAGGGTCTGTTATATTGGTCAGATACATTACATCATCTCTCAAAAGATAAGGCTTTAAAAGCTTGGGAGTATCTACATGAAAATAGAATGAATTTGGAGTTTATTAAAGAGAATAGGAGAGAGTTAGAAGAGACTTTAAGAAGATTGGAGGGTTGAAAAGATTATAAATTGTTTTTTCAAATAGGCAACTCCAACTCCCTTTTCACTCTCTCAATCTCCTCTAAAGTTAGCTCTCTTAATCTCGCTCCCATCGCTCCTGCGTGGGAGTGTATATGGGAGTTGGATATTTTATTTAGTTGTAGCTCTTGTATGCGTTCCCACCGAGGACGGATGGGAACGAGGAAAATCTATTTTTATCTTATCTAGTTTTTCAAGCTGAAAATCTTTTTTATTCTGATCATCTAAAAAATAGAATCCATAGTATATATTATTTTGTAACTCAATATAGAAATATAAATTATCATTAACTTTATACTCATATCCATAATCTTTTTTATTTTTTTGTTTTTTATAATATTTATTGACGCTTTTTTCAATAGTTTTATCACTATTATAGTTTGAAAACTCAAACTTATAATGCTTTTCTATATTAGACATTAACTCTCTCCAAAAAGTTAATTGTACCTCAATTTTTGCCTCAATAATAGAATCTTCTATCTCTAAAATTGTTTTTAAATTATTATCTTTTAGTAAAAAATCTTTAACTTCCAAAATAAAGCCTTTGTAGTGTGATTGATGTGTTAGTCTATTGATAAGATTAAGATATTGAACGAGTGTTTCACGTAGAGTAGGAATTGTTGCTACCTCTTTGATACAAGACTCTATCCAATTTCTGATATGTTCACTGTATGTGATATTGATAACTCTATCTTTTATAGATTTTTCGTTTGGCTCTTCTTCAAAAAGGGTTAACACGGGTTAGATATAGAAGAGAGATATTTTTATCTTTATATCCTCTTTTTTTGATGCTATTGAGGTATCCACTAAGCTGGTTTGAGTGGTCTTGGGTATCTATTTTATTCTCTATAATAATTGCGTTTGGCTTTGATTCTATCAAAATATCTATATTGAACTTCTCTTTATAAATGGTTACATCTAAATTTTTTAACTCAATATTAATCTCTTTTAAAAAAAGTTCTAAAAATATACTACCTTGTTTATGTGATGCAGAAGGATTGAGTAGTTCATATATAAATTGTGAGTGCAGATTGACTTCGTCGTTAGATTTTCGTAAAATAGAGAAGATATTAAAAGAGTTAATTGAAGCCTCTTCTATTTTTTGATATTTTAGTTCAAAGAGTTGTAGTTGAGAAAAGAGGTTTTTGAGGTTATTCATAAAAAATACTTGATGTTCTAAATTAGATATATTTTACCATTTAATATTTATTTGAAATTGGGGTGTTTATAAAAAAAGGTATATTTTAAAACCAAGTACAAAGCGTACTTGGTAGTGATAAAAAGGTTAGACTTATTATAGTCTAGCTTCATATCTTCTAAGCATATAAAGTTTCTTAAGAATCTTTTTACGAGTTGCAATTTTTTCTTTTTTACGAGCTTCTGTTGCTGTTTCATAGTGCTGTCTAGCTCTTGCTTCAGTAACGATTAGGTTTCTGTCACATTGTCTTTTAAATTTTCTGTAAGAGTCATCAAATGAATCTCTAGAAGTTAGTTTAATTCCTGGCATGTCAAGCACCCCCTCTCTTATCAGATTTTCCGAACAGGTCGAAAGCGATAAATTCGAGGCGAATTATACAGCAAATAGAATTATATTTAGATGATTTTTGCTTTAAATAGAAAGACATAGGGTTAATTTATCTGTTTAATCCTACTTTAACCACTTTTCCATTTCATCTACTATCTCTTTTTGCAACACTTCTCTATCCATATTTTTTATATTTAAAACATGAACATAGAGGTTCTCATTGTCAAGTTCCATCGTAATTGTACCAGGGGTTAGGGTAATGGCATTGGCTAAGAGCAGTTTGTCATAGTCATCTTTTAGCTCAGTTTTTAGTTTTACAATTCCTGTGTTTATTTGTATCTTGGGGCTTAAAACAATTTTTGCTACTTCTATGTTTGATTTAATAAGATTTTTTAGAAAAATAGGGCTAAATTTTAGGTGTTTAATAATAAGTGATTTAAAATTAATATCAATATCTTTTGTAAAAAACTTTGCAATCATAAAAGCAACAATTACCCCTACAATAAGTTCTTGGGGGTCAATGGAGTTGGTTAGACCAATCCAAACTATAAAAAGAAGTAGAGTTTTTCCTATCATCGTTTATCCTTTGGCATGTATAAGAAGTTGTTACTGTTGTCACTTGCCCAAATAGATTCGCTCTCTAGTTTTAGTGAGTTTGGTGGACAAACATCGGTACAGAGGCTACACCAACAGCATCTTCCATAGTCGATTCGTGGAATACAACCACTATTGTTTTTTGGGTTCTGTTCATCTTGGATGGGTATCATATCAATAGCATCATTCATGCAGATGTCTTGACAGTTTGCACAGCCAATACAGGTGGCTAAAATGTTGGTATGAAAGCCTCTATATCCCTCTACTTTTTCTCTTTTTTCTATTGGATAACAGATGGTTTTTGGGTGTTCAAAGAGCTTTCTTACAGCCGTAAATGGTGCAATTGTTCCTTTTATGTCTAAACTAAATTTCATCTTTTGCTCCTATCTCTCTATCTCTGGTGGGCAGATACCCAATGAGTTCATAATCATTGCTACATTTGAAAGCTCTTCATTAACCAAAAGCTTCTCTAAGAGTGTAAACCCATGAATCAAAGAGGGACCTTTAACCTGCATTCGGCGTATTTTTTCTGTGCCATCTCCTGCCATGTAGTAGTTAAACTCGCCTCTTGCTGATTCTGTTGAGACCAAAATATCGTCTTTTGGAATTTTAAACTTACGATGTTTTGGGATTTTTTGCATAATTTCTCCCTCTTTTGGCATCTTTTGGATTACTTGTCTTAAAATTTTGACAGACTCTTTTATTTCGGCTCTTCTAACCATTGCTCTGGCGTAAACATCACAGCCCTCAAAAGTTGGAATATCAAAATCTAACTCGTCATAAACCAAATAGGGGTTATCTTTTCGTACATCTCGTTTAATTCCACATCCTCTTAATGCTTGACCTACAAGACCCTCTTTTAGGGCTAAATCTTTGTCAATAATTCCCACACCAATGGCTCGTTTTTTAAAGGTGCTGTTTTCAAAAAAGAGTGCATCATATTGAGGCATTTTCTCTTCTATATGGTCTAAAACTTTGCCTAAACGCTCCAAAAATCCATCAGGCAATTCTCGTCTAACTCCCCCTGGGTAGATGTACATATGGTAAACTCTACCACCTGTTAACTCTTCAAATAAATCCAAAATTAAATCTCGGTCATAGATGCTCCATTGAGCAACCGTTCCAAGACCTACTGAACCACTCTGTCCACCCATCCATAACATTTGGGCTGCGACTCTTGCCATTTCTAATACCATAACTCGAATATATTTGGCTCGATGGCTTATCTCGATACCTGCTAAACCCTCTATTGCCCGTGCAAAGTTCTCTTCGTTTGGATCGGGTTCAGGTACACAGATTCTACATACTATTGTAAACGCTTGAATAATGGTGCGTCTCTCAATCAGTTTCTCGAATCCTCGGTGCAGATACCCCACATGTGTTCTTGCTTTTTGAATAGTCTCGCCCACAAGGTCAAGCTCTACACTCATGTTTCCTGTAATCCCAGGGTGTTGAGGTCCATGAAATATCTTTATGACTCTGTTATCTTTTGCTATCATTTTTTGACCTCCTTTTTCGCTTTAAGCTTCTTGGCTTCGGCTCTTCTTCGTTTTGTTTCCACTTTAACATCTCGGTTATCTTCTCGACCTTTTCTAAAATCAAACTGTTCATTAACATATGCCAAGGTGTCAAACTCTCGTCGCAGTGGTGGAGTAGTGTTCCAATTCTCTAGTGCAAAATCAAAAAGTGTTTTATTTCCAATAAATTCAATTCCATACATCTCATGCAAATCTCTCTCCATCACTTCAGCTTGAGGAAAAAGATAAAGCAGAGTAGGGAGCTTAGACTCTTTTCCTTCTCGTGGAATTGAGAGTGCTATCATCAAATTTTTATCTCTCTGTTCTGTGGTCAAGATATAATTTAACGTAAATACCTCATCTTCTATCCAATCGGTACAGGTTATTTGTGAGAGGGTTATAAAATTACTGTTTAACCCAATAAAGTTAAGCGTTTTAAGAAACTCCTCCTTTTTGATATGAATCTTAAATAGTCGTCTGCTTTTTTCTTCTATTTCATAGTGTTGTTTTAATATTTTTATCATCTATTTTTATCCTTTATTCTCTGTTCTTTATCTATTTAACTTTTCAAAAGTTCATTGAGATATCTTACCCCATTCCATTAAAATCAGCCTCATAACTAGGCTCTATATTCTCTCCAAATATCTTTTTTTGATTCTCTTTATAAAATTTATTATTTTCTCGGTATTTAATATATCCTGCCTCTTTTGAAGCTTCTCTAATATTTTTTTGCAGTTTCACAAAGCCTTCTATCAGTGCTTCTGGGCGTGGCATACAACCATTCACATAGATGTCAACGGGGAGATAGTCTTCTAATCTTTTAATGGTATTGTAGCTGTCCCAATACATTCCACCGTTGATGGTACAGCTTCCTAGTGCGATTATATATTTGGGTTCGTTCATCTGTTCGTAGCTTCGTATAACTCTTTTTAGGGTCTTGTACGAACAGTAGCCCGAAACAATTAAAATATCAGCTTGTCTAGGGGTGGCTACACCAACTACACCGATGCGTTCAATGTCGTATCGGCTTGTAAAAGTTGGGGGCATTTCGATTGCTCCACAGCCTGTTCCGTAGGCTAAGACAAACATGCTTTTAGAGCGAAACCAATCTACAGCTTTTTGAATGGCACTTTGAGTGCCTTTTATAGCGTGTTCTTCGTTGTTTAAGACTTTTTGGTAGTCTATAAATCCTTCTTCTTGCATTTTTTATTCCTATCTATTTTAAACTAACAATATAAGTAAAATCCATATTTGAGTTGGTAGAGAGATGATACAATCCACTACTCAAAAGAATTTTAATCTTATCTGTTTCAATGTATCTATCATGTGTTGTTGATAGATTATAGCTTTGTCCTTTAATATCCTTTAAATTATTGAATAAGGATTTCAGGTCATTTTTATGACTCTCATTTATCTGAGGATTAGATTGAATAGTAAGTATAATACTTTGATTTGGTAAAATATTCTGTAAAATAGTCTTATATTCACTCCATTGATTTCTATTTTCAGCTATATATCTGTCAATAATTCTAATCCATTTTGCATCGGAGAGGAGTGATTTAATATGATTTTGAGCTCGATTTTTATCCATCCTATTTGTATATGTTCCACCGAAACGCTTATCAAGCTTTTCATTTAATCCTAAAATATTTAAGATTGTGAAATTACTATTTAAAACTCTATCTACAAGCATAAGTTTTAAAAGTGTACTTTGTACTAATTCCTCATCTGTTTGTTTATTTGTAATTTTAAAAAAATGACCTTGCTGTTTAGCAAGTTGAGGGTTTTTAAATCTACTATGCTGATGTGTAGAAACTTTTATAGGCATTTGCGTATAATTAAAAAGAGTAGCTACTTTTTGTCTTTCACTATTATCCAAAATATCTTTTGAAAATAGAAACTTCCAATACAATTCAAGTAAATTAATATTTAGTGCCAACATCTACTATCCATTTATCTCAAAAATCTCTTGAAGAGTTGCATCAAAAAAACCTTCAGGGAACTGATTGTCTCCAACACTGTTAATAAACTGCCCCTCTTTTATCTCTATTTTTTCAAAAGGGGTTAAAATATCACTTTTATAAAAAATTACCACATCTTCAGTGCCTAATTTTTTCTTATACTCGTCATAACATACTCTATTAATAATATGGTCGTTATGCGTCTCAAGAATTACTTGAACACCTTTAGAAGCAACAAAAGAAAAAAATTCTCCAAGCCTAGATTGAGCCTTTGGATGCAGATGAATTTCAGGATTTTCAATAACTATAATATCATCTACTTTAGCAGATAAACAAGCAATAATCATAGAGATAAGATAACCTGTTCCAGAACCTATATTTTTAGGATTAACAAATTTTGCTTTACTCTTTTCATCTATTTTATAAGCAAAAAAAGCTTTTATATCATCTCCTCCATCTTCTGTTCTAAGTTCACTATTTACAATATGATAGAGCCAATAGTTTACATTAAGCTCTAAAGTTTGAGCATTTGTATCAATCATCAAATACTCTTCTATCGGTTCTCTCTTATGATATTCAAAATAGTCCATAGCATACTCACCATAGATACCTATCTTCTCTATATCAGGATTGTCATTTTTAGCATAAAATTCTCTTGTACCAATTCTATCAGCACAAAGATATATTAAATTACCACTCTCATAACTTAAATTATCTTCTATTTTTTCTCTACTCCCTTCAAGATTAAAAACTTTATTACTTTTTTTATAGTTAAGCTGAACTACATTATTTATTTGGATAGAAAATTCTCTTGCACCTACATTAAAGTTTAAGAGTCCTATTTTATCCTTTTTAAGGAAATTTAGATATTTAGAAAGGGAAGAGTGTCTCTCTTTTGTTATTTCAGAAGAGTATAATAGTATAGCTTGAATAGTAGAGGATTTTCCTGATGAGTTTGTTCCTGCTAGTATAGTTAAGTTTTTAAATTCAAACTCTTCATCTGCTAATGATTTAAAATTTTTAATTTTTAGATTACTTATCATATCTTCTCCCAATTATCTATTCTATTAAAAATATATTTTTTGATTATAGTAGGTGTAGGTGGTTTCACAATATAAGTCATAACTATACAATCTTCTATATCTATCTGTTGATTGCCATATAAATCAGTAAAACTTTTATCTTTTAAATCTGACAAAAGAGTTAGTGTGGAGAGCTTGAATTTACTATTTATAAAATCAAAAATAGTAAATAAACACTCTTTGCCTTTTATTATTTGGAGCTGTCCACTATTATCTTGTGAAAAATATATAGTAGGAAGAGGAATACCCATCAAAATTGACTCAATAAGTTCTGATTTTTGCTCATCTGTTTTCCATACATCTTCTCTTTGAAAATTTGGGTCAATAATTACTCTTTTGCTATCTTCATATAGCCTTTTTAGTTCATAAATAGAGAAATTAATTCTCTCTATTTTGACTTGTGCAGGATATACTCTTGTATCTGAAAAATCATCCATATTCTCTACCTTTTTTATTGTATTCTAACATGAAAAATCCCTTTATATAAAAAATAGCCCAACAAGGGCAATAACACTTGGCACTCGAATCAAAAACTCAACACTTTGAATGGTTGTAAATCGGGCGTAAACGTTACCTACAAATACAGCCATAATAAAAAGTATAAATGTTTTTGCAACAAGCTCTAGTAAGTTATCTGCTCCACCTAAAAAGAGGTTTACCATCAGTAGAAGTTTTGCAAATGAAAATATAGCACTTTGAGAAAGAGCTAAACCAAAGAACTTACCACTAAACTCGGTGGCTGGTCCACTATAGACCTCTTGAGGTGCTCCGACTACATCAAATGGGGATTTTCCCATAAATCCTAAAAACGAGATAAATGCTCCAATAAAGAGGAGTGGATGAGCAAAGGCATTATAGGTATTGCTCTGATTTGCCATAATGGTGCTAATATCGGCTGTTTGGTTAGCAACCATAATACCGATAGTTGCGATATAAAATGGGAGTTCAAGACCAATAAGCCGTGTAAGTCCTCTGGTAATTCCCATTGCTCCAAATGGGTTTCCGTTGCTTCCTATACCCATTGCATTTCCTAAAGGTCCCAAGACCATAAGGTAGAGAACTACAATAAGGTTTCCATATTGGCTAAAGCCTACAAGATGGGTGGAGTTGTTAAGAAAAGGGATAAACAGCATACTCATAATTGAGCCTGTTGCCATAATAATAATTCCACCATAAAACATCCATCCAAAGTTGGTGGTGTTCTCTTTTAGAAAGAGTTTCATACTGTCATAAAATGATTGTGCTACCGATGGACCAAATCGACCATGAATTCTAGCAGATATATTTCGGTAAAGTCCATAGTATAGAAATCCAAAACCATAAGCGAGTAAAATCATATAAATTACATCTAAAAACATTATTTGACTCCTATAAAAAGTAGTATAACAAAGAAGATTATGCTCACTAGTCCAACATTTTGAATAGAAGAACTATAGAGGTTTTTTAGCAAGAGAGAGCTATCTTTTGTAATGGTTGCAATGTGTTGCCAATAGGGTTGGGAGCTGTTGTTCAAAATCAGTTTTACAAATGAAATTCGGCGTAGCTCTTCGCCTATCCCATAGCCAAAGTGAAGGTTGTTTTTTGGGTTTGGTACTTCTCCACAGTAGCTTATATCTAATCTGTTATTCACTTCTTTCGTTCTGTTTTTAAGACGATACAAAATTATAAATAGAAGAGCAAAAATTAAAATAAAGATACTCATAATCGCTCCACCATTAAAGGACGCAAAGCCACTGTCCATAACAAATAGAGAGCTTATAACGGTGCTGTTTAACTCTAGTGAACTTAGTATAGGGTTTGTAAATTGCGTTAAAAGTGATGGCATAGCACCTAATACCAATAACACTACAGCACCCACAAATTGAGCAATATAGTAACTTTTCGGTACTTTTTTATAGGTGCTGATGTCGTGGGTTGGTTGACCCAAATAGATACCATAAACCAATTTATAACAGTATAAAAAGGCAGAGGCCGAACTGAACATCACGGCTGTGAGTAGCAACGCTTTTTTATCTTCTAAAAGGGTGCTGTAGATAAGAAATTTACTATTAAATCCACCTAAAGGAGGCATTCCTGCTAATCCTATAATACCAATAACAAGTAGAATAAAGAGTAGAGGATAGTGGTAGATAAGCCCTCCGAGTTCACTAAATTTATCTTTTCCTGTAATGTATATAATTGAAGCAATATTAACAAAGAGCAAAAGTTTAATAAAGGTGTGAATAACAGTATGATATAGAGCTGATTCTATGCCACTTCCATTTAAAACAGCCAATACGGTAATAATATAGCCCAATTGAGCAATAGAAGAGTAGGCGAGTAGCCTTTTCATACTGTCTTGGTTGATGGCTTTGAAGGTGGCAATAATAGAGGTAATAACCCCAAGCCATGCTACGATGTCAAAGAGTGAACTCTGTAGGTATTGGTAGCCAATAATCTTGGTAAAGAGAAGAATAAATAGAAAAATACCTGCTTTGGAGATAATGGCACTAA
>Ga0256826_1002675_pt1 | contig 10792 bp, 12 predicted proteins | sample CV79metaG_FD_185975 | JGI IMG/M metagenome (GOLD analysis project Ga0256826, IMG submission 185975) | Hydrothermal vent microbial communities from East Pacific Rise, Pacific Ocean - CV79 | ecosystem: Environmental > Aquatic > Marine > Hydrothermal vents | place: Pacific Ocean: East Pacific Rise... | reverse complement strand
AATTGTAGTGTAAATAAAATTCATTGTCAAGTGGTTTACCACGATTAACTTATGAGATGGGAGGGGTGATTTATCGGCTTGATTGATAATTTCATAATACGCTTTAATATTTTATATTAAATATTAATTAGTAAACTGTCAAAAATATTCATCTAATCTATGTGCTTCATCATATACTCTACTCGTTATTTTTACCCTTACTACTTAAAAAACTAATATCATCTTTAATAAACCTATATCCCCAATATGACGTTAATGGTGTGATTCCCATCACAAACCCTAGTGTGTCACCAGACATTAAATTTTGTATAGTAAGTGGAAAATATATAATACTGAATACCATTGCTATCCTATCTTTTTTAGTCATTCTTTACTCCAATTTTAAATTGAAATAGCAATCTAAAATCAGATAGCTTAAACTAACTATCTATTATTATACATTATAGTAAATATTACATTAAAAATCATATTGTATTCAGGTATATAGTATATAAAAGTGTTGTTTTTACTATAATTTTAGTGGGTAAATCAACAAAAATATTGATATATAATTTATTATATATTTTTAGTTTTGCCCATATATTTTTAAGAATTAAGCTCTATTATATTTTTAATGTATTAGAAGAATTTAATATAGTTTTTAGCCTAAAATACTATTATAAATCAATTTAATAAAAAGGAAATTTATGACTTACAATGAATTAAATGAAGAAGAAAAAAGAGTAATTTTAAACAAAGGTACAGAGATGCCAGGAAGTGGAAAGTTCAATGAACATAAAGCTGAAGGTATTTATACTTGTAGACAATGTAATACTGAATTATATACATCTGATATGAAATTTTCTAGTGGTTGTGGTTGGCCTAGTTTTGATGATGATATGAATGGTAGTGTAAAAAGAATACCAGATGCAGACGGAAGAAGAGTTGAAATAGTATGTGCCTTTTGTGGTGGGCATTTAGGACATGTATTCGAAGGTGAAGGAATGACTGCAAAAAATACTAGACATTGTGTAAACTCTGTTTCTATAGATTTTAAGGAGAAATAATGGCAAATCAACTACAAAAAGCTTATTTTGGTGGTGGATGTTTTTGGGGAGTTGAGTACTTTTTTGAAAACCACAAAGGTGTAAAATCAGCAATAAGCGGATATATGGGTGGAAATGTTAGAGATCCAGGATATAGACTAGTATGTACAGGAACTTCAGGACATATAGAAGTAGTTGAAGTAATATATGATGATACAGAAGTAACTTATGATGAGCTTGTAAGATTGTTTTTTAATACTCATGATTGTTCTCAGTCAAACGGTCAAGGTCCAGATATTGGTAGTCAGTACCTTAGTGCTATATTTTATACTTCACCAGAACAAAAACAAATAGCATTAAATGTGATATATGAAATAAAAGCAAAAGGCTTTAGTGTATCTACAAAACTACACTCAACTCTAAATACACCATTTTTTGCTGCTGAAGATTATCATCAAGATTATTATTTCAAAACAGGAAAAGTTCCATACTGTCATGCTTTTAAACAAATAGTATAAGCCTTCGCTTATACTATTTAACAATTTTTATATTAATTATTGACAATAGTAATTTATTATGTTAACATTGTTTACTTTATAATTTAGGCTTAACTTTGGAAAATAAAAAAGAAATGGTAAACAATCAATGATTTTAATATCTTCAATTACAATAATAACATTAGTTATTGCAGGTTTGTTTCATTTTTATTGGGCATTTGGTGGTACAATAGGATTAGATAGAGCAATTCCAACTATAAATGGAAAAACTTTAATAAATCCTGGAAAACTACTTACTGTAATTGTTGGATTTATTATCCTTATTTTTTCCTTGGTAGCTTATACTTTGAGCTTTACAGATTTAACACTGCTTTCATATTCTCAACAAATAGTTTATGCGGGATGGTTATTATCTGTAATATTTTTTATTCGAACTATCGGAGATTTTAATTCTGTAGGATTATTTAAAAAAATCAAATCAACAAAGTTTTCAGAATTTGATACAAAATACTTTGTTCCTTTAACTTTATTTTGGTCTATTACATTTGCATTATTAAGCTACCAAATATAAAATAAGATATGAATAGTGTTATAGTATATTAAAAACTTACAAAAGCAAATCTAAACCTTACTTATGCTACCCTACGATTTATATAAAAAGATAATTTTTCAAGGATTACAAATGGCAAATATACAATCTTTACGAGGTATGAAAGATATACTAAAAGATGATAGTGAATTATTCACATACTTTATTTCAAACGCATCAGCAATAGCTTCAAGATATGGTTTTTCATATCTTGAAACTCCTATACTAGAAGAAACTGCACTATTTAAAAGAAGTGTTGGGGAGTCTAGTGATATTGTAGGTAAAGAGATGTATCAGTTCATAGACAAAGGACAAAATGATGTATGTCTTAGACCTGAAGGAACTGCTGGAGTTGTGCGAATGTTTGTACAAAACAAACTAGACCGTGCAGGTGGTACAAACAGATTTTTCTATCATGGTCCTATGTTTAGATATGAGCGACCTCAAAAAGGAAGACTTAGACAATTTCACCAATTTGGTTGTGAAAGCTTTGGAGAAGCTAGCGTATATGAAGATGCAAATATTATACTTATGCTTAGTGAAATACTAAGTTTCTTTGGTATTGAATACGAGCTTCAACTAAACTCACTTGGATGTAAAGAATGTATGCCAAGCTACAAGCAAAACCTAGTAGCACATCTTGAAGATTTAACACTTTGTGAAGATTGTAACAGAAGAATTACAACTAACCCTATACGAGTACTTGACTGTAAAAATGAAGCTTGCCAAACTGAGCTTAAAAATGCACCAAAAATTACAAACTCTCTTTGCCCTACTTGTAATGATGATTTTTCTAAGCTTAAAACAATTTTAGATAATAACAGTATAAAATATGAAGTTGATAGCAACTTAGTTCGTGGACTTGATTATTATACTAAAACTGCATTTGAATTTGTCAGCTCAAACATTGGTGCTCAAAGTGCTATTGCAGGTGGTGGAAGATACGACAGACTTGTAGAGTTTTTAGGTGGTAAAGAAACTCCAGCTATTGGATTTGCAATAGGAATTGAGAGACTACTTGAATTAATAGTTAAAAAAGAAGAAACAAAAGAGTTACTATATATTGGAGCAATGAGCGAAGATGCTAGTGATGTAGTATTTTCTTTAGTAAATGAACAAAGAAAAACTAAAAGTGTCATTACAGACTACAAGGTTCGAAACTTTAACAAGCACCTTAAAAATGCACAAAAACAAAATGCTACAAAAGTAGTGTTAATTGGAGATAATGAATTAGAATCAAATACTTTATGGGTAAAAGATTTTAATACTAAAGAAGAAAAAACTATAAATTTCAACGAATTATAAAAGGTAAAATACAAATGACACTATGGCAGTTAATAAAAGAAGATTTTAGCGTTCCTAGACAAAATGACCCTGCTTTGCACTCAAAGTTTGAGCTTATATTTAACTACCCTGGAGTTTGGGCTATAGTAAATCATAGAATATCAAATAGACTTTATAAAAGAGGTTTTAAAATACTTGGACGAATAGTTGGTGGGATATCTCAGTTTCTTACAAATGCAGATATACATCCTTGTGCAACTATAGGAAGACGTGTATTTATAGATCATGGCTTTGGTGTAGTTATTGGAGAAACATCTATTATAGGTGATGATGTACTAATATATCAAGGTGTAACTTTAGGTGGGGTATCTTTAACTCATGGCAAAAGACACCCTACTATTAAAAACAATGTAATTATTGGTAGTGGTGCAAAAGTTTTGGGGAATATTACTATTCATGAAAATAGTAAAATAGGTGCAAACTCTGTTGTAATATGTGATGTTGAAGAAAACTCAACTGCTGTTGGAGTACCTGCACGAATAATTAAAAGAAAGAAGTCTAAAAATAAACTAGATCACAATGTATTACCAGATATAAACAAAGAAATTTTTGAATATTTAATAAAAAGAGTTGCTATATTAGAACATGCTTTAAAAGAAAAAGATGGAATTGACGTAAGTAAAGAAGATGAAGATTTAGAAGAAATTTATTCAAACTTTATTAATGCTATGAAAAAAGATGTTTGAGTTAATAACATTTGAACTAATTAGTTTTGGAATAATTGCAGGATTTGTTGGTGGTTTTTTTGGAGTTGGTGGAGGTATGGTACTTATTCCATTACTTCTTTTTATAGGTTTTGATATGAAAAGTGCTATTGCTATTTCTATAATGCAAATGGTATTTACTTCACTTTTTGGTACATTTTTAAATTATAAAAAAAATAAAGACTTTTTAGAAAATGGAATACTTATTGGTCTTGGTGGATTTAGTGGAGGAATACTAAGTGGTTTTATAGTATCTAATATATCTGCATTTAATTTACAATTATTATTTTTATTTATAGTTGGATTTGCGATATATAGAGTTGGTCTTACAAAAATACATGAATCATCAAATAAACAAAAACACAATAAATATTTACTTCTAATTATTGGATTTTTTATAGGTCTTATTGCTATGAGTATTGGTGTTGGTGGTTCAGTAATGTTAACACCAATTTTAGTGTCTTTTATGCTTTATAGTTTAAAAGATGCTTCGTCTATGGGATTATTTTTTGTAGTATTTTCTTCTATTGCTGGATTTATATCATTAAGCTACAATGGACATATGCAATACTATGAAGGTACGATAGTAGGTATTGCATCACTTATAGGTGTATATTTTGGTATTAAAATAAAAAATATTATAAATCTAAAGTCATATAAAAGATTTATTTTAATACTTTATACAATAATATTTTTATCAGTTTTATATAAACTTTTTAATTAGGAGAAAAATTCATGAGAAACATATATTTAATAATTGCAAAACAAATTGTTGAAGAAGCAGGAAGAATTATAAGAGAAGCTAGAGAAACTAATACTTTTAGCTTTGAGATGAAAAATGATAATACTCCTCTTAGCAATATTGACCAACAAGTTCAAGACTATATGACAAAAAGATTAAAAGATAGTTTTGATATACAAGTTGTAGGTGAAGAAAACTGTGACACTATAGATGAATCTAAACCATACTGGGCGATTGATCCAATTGATGGTACTTGGGCATTTATTACTCATGAAAATACATCTGCAATTAACTTATCTCTTATTGAAAATGGTGAAGTAACAGTTGCAATTGTATTTAATCCATTTACAAATGAATTTTTTCAAACAGAAAAAGGTGCAAAAACATATATAGGTATGCTTACTTTACCACTTAGAAAAGCCAGTACTGCTGTTGAAGTAGTAAACTTCAAAGCTGAGAGAGAACACCCAATTGTAAAAACTCTTAATCAACTATTCAAAGAAGATAAAGTTAAAAAGCTTACTTCTATAGGTGGATCTACCGCTTATTCTATGTGTATGGTTGCAAAAGGTGCATTTTCTAATTATATATCTAGATTTGAATCTTCTGCTCACGCATGGGATTTATCTGCTGCTTGTTTAATTATAAGAAATGCAGGTGGGTATGTAACAGACCTACAAGGTAATGATATAAATCCGATAAATCACAAAGGCTATATTATTGCAAGTGCAAATAAAGATGCTAGAGATGAGTTTTTAAATATGGTAAATTCAATTATAAATAGTTAAAATATAAACTAAAACTTTTCAGTTTTAGTTATTTGCATTAGCAATAAGAGCTGCAAGTTCATCATCACTTACTGCTTCACCATCGCTACTATCAATGTGTTTAGCTGATGGTCCCTTGCTTATATTATATTGTGCAAGTAATTCATCAGAAATATTTTCATTTTCTATAAATATATTCATAGCTCTTTCAATTTTCTGTCTATTCATATCATGATATTGCATTTGATTTATAATATCAGAAGTAATAGTTTTTATCTTTTTAAGATTAGCATCACTTTTTGATGCTTCTTCCATTATTGTATCAATTTTTGATATTATTTCAACAGAATGTTCTTCCGAACTTAATTTTGAAGCATTTAAGTCTTTTAGTATGCTAATTTGCCATGTTTCATTATTCATTTTAATAATCCTTTTAAATGTATATTTATAATAGTATCAAATCTAATGTATGAGTTCCCTTATAACTTCTGTCGCATACGAACCTTTTGGTAAATTAAACTCTAATTCAAAATGATTTTTCTCTTCATTATACTTACTAGAAAATTCATCAGGAAAAATCCAGGCAAATCTTCTTGTTCCATCTAAAGTAGTATGAACATCATTATCTTTCTCATATTTTAGTGCCATATCTATTGCTAATTTTGATTTCTTACCTGGAAGTAGTCCTGTTGGAACTCTATCTCTTAATACAAACTTAGCACTTTCTGATGCCATATCTTCTACATGAAATATTCTACCATATGGATAATGACTCATTACATCACCCATCATAAGTTTAAATGGATGTTCTTGTTCTTTAAGAGCTTTTACTTCATCTACACTCATTTCAAGTTTAGCTGCTATTTCTTTAGGTTCAAAAGCATCTACTAACTTTGATACTTCTATTCTTTTGCTAAGCCATGAATTAAATAAATAACTTTGATAAGAGTTTAAAAACATAGTTTTAAGTTTTCTATTTTTTTCTTTTAAAGTACCATCAATGATAGCTTTTCCTTTTAGATAGTTATCTCCATCTATTCCAAATCTTTGAAATCCAAAATAATTGGGAATACCAAAGGTAGCTATTTTCCCAAGTATATTTTCTAAAATATAAGCATCTTTTGGTAAAACTCTTTTAAGTCTAATAAAAAACTTATTTCCTTTTAGATGTCCTATTTTTATTTTGTTGTTATGACGTGTTAGTTCTAGAAACTTGATTTGTGGATGTGAAAATTTTTCAATCTCTTCTAAATACTGTTTATTTATAGATATGTGTTGAATAGTAAGTGCATTTTTATCTTTTAGTCCTGCATAGCCAATATCTCTATTTTTACAACCTATTGTATCACTTATGATTTGTAGTGCATCCCATGTGCTTAGGTCTTTTTTTCTAAGCTTGATGATGACATGCTCACCCTCTCCACTAAACTCATATAGTGGTATTTCAGTTACTACGAAGTCATCTTTGCTTTGTTTAAAATATACATCTACTTTAGAGTGAGATAGATAAAATTGATTTTGTTGTTCTTTCATTAAAAATGGTGTCCTTTACATTTGTTTTTATATTTACCTTTAATAGCTGTTGCAAATATATTTAGTTTTAGATTATGTTTTTTTGCTATTTTTAGTACTTTGTTTTTATACTTTGGATTGATTGAAAATAGCATTTCATACTCTTCTCCACTACACCCTATTTTTGATTTTATTTTATTTTTAAAATCAAAGCCTATCTTATTTATTTTACTAAGTCTTTCAAGTTCAAAAAACAACCCATCAGAAATATCCAAAGCACTATTTACATAAGGTGAGATTTCATAAAAAAACTTATCTCTTAAAATAGGATTTATAAATCTACTTTTAGAAGATACTTTTTTACCTTTAAATAACTTTTCTAAATCTCTTTTAGAAGTTCCTAGTACTCCAGTATGACATATCAAATCCCCTACTCTTGTACCACTTCTATATATAGGATTAGTACTTATTGATATAATAGTTATAGAAATATCAAGCTTTGTATTTGCTAATGTATCTCCACCTATTATATCTATGTTAAATTCTTTGGCTATTTTTTTAAAGCCATTTGCAAGTGCTTTTAGATCTTTTTTACTATATTCTTTTGGTATTGCTATTGTTAAGAGTGCATATTTAGGTATGGCATTCATAGCTATTGCATCACTTATATTTACAAGCATAGATTTTATAGCAATTTGTTCTAGACTCATCCATGAAGTTTTAAAATGAACATTTTGAAAAAAACCATCACTACTATATATATAGTTTTCATTATTTTTTAACTTGTGCTTTACTACTGCACCATCATCACCTATATAATTATTATTGGTAATTTGTTTTATAAAATAATTTTCTTTGTTCATAAAGTGATTATATCTAAAATAATGTTACTTTTTTACCATATCATATAATATTTAGCTATTTCGAATATTTATGCTGTGTACTTATGAAACAATTTTTTAAACTTTATTCTTATTTAATATAAATATATATAAAGATTAGTTATAATTTATAAAAATTATATGTCTATAATATTTAATTATTAAAAAGGAATTATATGAGTATTACAATTCATAAATATGATGTTGTTATTGTTGGAGCAGGACTTGCTGGTTGTGCAGCAGCTAGAGAAGCAGCAGCATCTGGTCTAAGCGTATGTGTATTAACAAAATTACATCCATTAAGAAGTCATAGTGGTGCAGCTCAAGGTGGAATCAATGCAGCACTTAGTGCAGAAGATACAATTGAACTTCACGAGTTTGATACAGTTAAAGGTAGTGATTATTTAGGTGATCAAGATGCCATTAGACTTATGTGTAGTCAAGCACCTGAAACTATTAGATGGATTGAAAAAATGGGTGCAGTTTTCTCAAGAAATGAAGAAGGAAATATAGCTCAACGTCCATTTGGTGGACAAAGTTCTCCTAGAGCATGTTATGCAAAAGATAGAACAGGTTTAACTTTACTTCAAACTATTTATGAACAAGCTCATAGAGATGGTGTTGAATTTAAAGATGAATTCTATTGTGCAGATTTATTATATGAAGATGGAAAAGTTAAAGGTGTATTTGCATTTGATTTAATTGATTCTACTCCTGTATTATTTTCTGCTCGAGCTGTTATGTTTGCAACTGGTGGATATGGTAGAGCATTTAAAGTAAACTCAAATGCACATGCAAATACTGGTGATGCACTTTCAATAGTTGCTAGAAAAGGTTTACCATTAGAAGATATGGAATTTGTACAATTTCATCCAACTGGTATTGCTGGTTCTGGTGTTCTAATTTCTGAAGCAGCAAGAGGTGAAGGTGGAAAACTATTCAACTCTGAAGGGGAGCGATTTATGGAAAAATATGCTCCAAATAAACTTGAATTAGCTTCTAGAGATGTTGTTTCAAGAGCAATTTCACAAGAGATTTTAGAAGGTAGAGGATGTGGTGTAAATAAAGACCATGTTTTAATTGATTTAACTCACCTAGGTGCAGACTTAATAAACTCAAAACTTCCAGAACTTAGAGATTTAGCTATTACTTTCTTAGGTCAAGATATGATTGAAGAACCTATTAGTATTGCTGCAACAGCACATTACTCTATGGGTGGTATTCCTTGTGACGTTGATGGTCATGTAAGAAAGAATACAACCGAATTTGTAGAAGGTTTCTATGCTGCTGGAGAATGTGCTTGTGTAAGTGTACATGGTGCAAATAGACTAGGAGCAAACTCTGTTCTTGAGGCATTATTCTTTGGAAGACATGTAGGAAATAGTATTGCTGCTGATTTAAAAGATGAATATAATATTACATTTACAAAAGTAACTCAAGAAGATGCAAATGAAGCATTAAATGAACTTGAAACTTTAAGAACTTCAAATGGTGATGAAAGAGTTCCCGCTCTAAGAGATGAACTTCAACAAGGTATGACTGATAATGCAGGTGTATTTAGAACTGAAAAATCTCTTTTAGAACAAAAAGAAAATATTAAAGCATTAAAGCAAAGATTTAATAATATCAGAATAGATGATAAATCAAAAATATATAATACAGATTTACAAGAAGCAGTTGAGCTTGGACATATGCTTGATTTCTCTGAATTTATCGTTGAAGGTGCAATTTTAAGAAAAGAATCAAGAGGTGCTCACTATAGAGAAGAGTTCCAAACAAGAGATGATGAAAACTTCTTAAAACACACTATGTCTTATATGGACAAAGACGGTGAATTGACAACTGAATATATGGATGTTGTTCTTGGTAATCACGAATTAGCAGAAAGAACATACTAAGGAATAAATGATGAGTAAAATAACAAAAAAACTAACAATAAAAGCTTTTAGATTTAACAAAGATACTGATTATTTACCTCACTATGATACATTTGAAATGGATGTAAGTGAAGATGAATTAGTACTTGATGTAATGAACAGAATCAAATGGGAACATGATGGAAGCTTTTCTTATAGAAGATCTTGTAGACATGGTATTTGTGGATCTTGTGCTGTTAAAGTAAATGGAAAAGCAACTTTAGCTTGTAAAGATAGAATCTTTGATTTAGTAGATACTTTTGGTGAAGAATTAATAATTGATCCTCAAAGTAAAAAAAGAGCTTACAAAGATATGGTAATAGATAAAAAAGATTTCTGGAGTAAGTATGATTCTGTACAACCTTATCTTGTTGCAGATATTGATGAAAATCCTGTTGCAGAAAATAAAGTAACTATTGAAGAAGCTGAAGATATTGATGAAGCTGATTATTGTATTCAATGTGGAGCTTGTTATTATTCTTGTCCCGCTGTTGAAGTAAATCCTGATTATGTTGGTCCAGCTGCAATGGTGAAGGCATATAGGTTTAATGCAGATGTTAGAGATACTGCAAAGATTTCAAGACTTGAAAATCTTCAAACTTTAGGTACTGGTATGTGGGATTGTGTTAAGTGTTTTGAGTGTGCTGAAGCATGTCCAAAAGAACTTGACCCAATAGGGAAAATAACAAAACTACACCAACAAACATTCCAAGAAGGTCTTGCACATAATAATGTAGCAGTTAGACATGCAGTTGGATTTAAATGGTCTATTCATAAACATGGTATTTTAGATGAAGGTGAATTAGTAAGATACT
>Ga0256826_1002674_pt1 | contig 10793 bp, 7 predicted proteins | sample CV79metaG_FD_185975 | JGI IMG/M metagenome (GOLD analysis project Ga0256826, IMG submission 185975) | Hydrothermal vent microbial communities from East Pacific Rise, Pacific Ocean - CV79 | ecosystem: Environmental > Aquatic > Marine > Hydrothermal vents | place: Pacific Ocean: East Pacific Rise... | reverse complement strand
AGGGTTGTCATATCTATAACAGGATAGATTTCATCAAGATAGCGGTGCATTAAGGCTTCTACATGCGCTAGTCCTACTTGTAAGTAGATAGCACCCATAACGGCTTCAAAGGCATTAGAAAGCAAAGAGGGCTTTTCACGTCCACTGTTGTTCTCTTCTGCATTGGAAAGAAGAATGTGTTTACCAAGATGGATATGTTTTGCCATCTTAGTAAAGCCCTCTTCATTCACTAAAGAGGCACGCATTTTTGAGAGCTTACCCTCATCAAACTTTGGGAATCTTTTAAAAAGGTACTCACCAATAACTAAGTCTAAAACCGCGTCACCAAGAAATTCCAATCGCTCATTATTGTAGGGCTGCTTGTAGCTTTTATGCGTCAGCGCTTCAATAAGGAGCTGTGGGTTTTCAAAGTGATAATCTAGATCTTTTTCTAGTTCACTAATATTATGCACACTATTTTCCTAATATAAAAATTTTACTTACTGAAATGACATATTGGCTTCAAAACTCTCTTTAGTCAGAAGCATCTCATTTCGTAAGGTGTCGATGCCTAAACAGTTAGGACATCGGTTAAAAGAGAATGGAAAGACCTGTTTACACGAGTCACAGAGGTACTCGAACTGTAAACCTGCTCCATCATACTTTGCTTTTTTGAGGTTGATTAACACATCAAGCTCAAAAACACTACTTGAGCTTGCTGAGTTTACAATGCCTTTAGCACTGTAAAGTTCGCGCAGGTAAGCGTTTGATGAAATTATATCTAAATCAAGGTCTTTCTCGTCTAAGTTCCATAAGATGTCGGTAATTCTTGGGCATAAAGATTGGTCAAGATTATCCCAAGCTAAAGCCGGTGCCTGTCTAAAGAGGTACTCAAAAATCATATATCCAAGTTGGTTGTTCTGTTGGTACCAAGAGAGGATTTTTTGAACACGTTTTTGTGTATGCAGAGTGATATCATGTTGCATAGAGACAATACGTAGGTACATAGCGTCTTTGCTGATTTCTAAATCCATCTCATCTAGAGGTTCTAGTATCTCTTTTGCTTTGTCAAACTCACGCATTTTTTCATAAATGATAAGTAGAAATTGAAGTGCGGTTGGTGTGCGAGGATGCCGTGAAAGCACTTCTAAGAAAAGCTCTTTTGAACGTTCTAAAAACCCCGCTTTTAAGTAAGCTTGACCCAGTAATATCATGGTCTCTTTTTTCTCATCAGCAGAGAGTTTTTTGTCTAAGATAGCCACATATATCTCAATACTTTTTTCAAAGTCACCATCTTTGAGGTAGTTTGAGGCGAGCATGAACAGAGACTTTGAGGTTAGAGAAGCTGTTTTAAGTAAGTTGTCGAGCTCTTTTTCTGTAGGAAGGGCATGGAAGTTTTTTACAAACTTATCTAAGCTTTTTTCATCTTCTTTAGTTCGGTAACGTCCCCACCAGTAAGAGAAGAAGGCAATGATAAAAATAAGAGCAAAGAAAAGGATGATTCCGAAGAGGGGATCCTTGTACTCAATAAATAAACCTTCCAATGTCTTCCTTAAATAGATGTAAATTTTTATCTTAAGATTATACCATTTAAAGCATTTAAAGGGAATATGAGTAAAATAATTGTAATATTCTTTAACAAAATGGAATATAATGGTTTTTAGAGGCTTAGGGATGACAAGATTTGACAATGTGATATGCCTGTGAGAATTTTCGTATACAATTATAATATTAATAAGTAATCATTATCAATATTGATGATAATTATATTTTAGACAATAAGGATTTATTATGGCAAAAAAAGGCGCCTTAAAAGCTTCAGAATATTTAAAAAAATGGACTCCCTTTGCGAAGATGCGTTATCTTGTTTTTGCATTAGCAACAGCAATAACCTTGATTCTTCCATGGATTAAGGTAAATGGAAACCACTTCATCCTTCTTAGTTTTGAAGACTTTAAGTTCCACTTCTTGTTTATCAAGTTTGATATGCAAGAGCTTTACCTGATGCCTTTTTTACTGATGCTTCTGTTTGTAGGTATCTTTGGTATCACTGTTCTTGGTGGGCGTATGTTTTGTGGGTGGTTTTGTCCTCAAACGATTTTTCGTGTTATCTATAGAGATCTTATAGAAACAAAGATTTTAGGGCTTAGAAAACGTATTAAAAACAAACAACAAGACCCTGATTATTCAAAACCTATTAACCAAGTAAAAAGGGTTGTGGCTATTTTATTGTGGACTGCTATCGCGACAATTGCTACGTCAAATCTTTTATGGTACTTTGTTCCACCAGAAGACTTTTTTCATCAGATTATGCATCCTGATGAGTATGGGATTTTATTTGGTACTCTTGTGGGAACGGTTGCTTTCTTAGTTTATGACATCATCTTCTTAAAAGAGAACTTCTGTATTTATGTTTGTCCTTACTCTCGTGTTCAGTCGGTGCTTTACGATGACGATACAATTATGGCGATTTATGACAATACACGTGGGGGTCAAATTTATGATGGGCATGACAAGACCATTACTAAAGAGTCTCAACTTGCTCCTGATGATCTTTGTACCACCTGTGAGTCGTGTGTAACGGTTTGTCCTACGCATATTGATATTCGTCAAGGTTTGCAGTTAGAGTGTATTAATTGTCTTGAGTGTGTGGATGCGTGTACCACGGTTATGGCGAAGTTTAACCAGCCAAGTCTTGTGAACTGGTCAAGTACCCAAGAGATTAATGTACGGGATAGAAAAACAAACTTTTTCCGTCCAAAAATTATTGGTTATGCTGTTATTTTAACGGGGCTTATGATTTCACTTGTGATGATGGGGCTTGAGAAAGAGCTTATGCTTTTGAATGTAAATAAAGACTCTAGACTGTATGATATTGAAAAAGTAGATGATCATATTCGTGTTGAAAATAGCTATACGATTTTAATTCAAAATACGCAAAATGATGATCATGAGTATTATTTAGAAGTTGAAGGAAATGACAAAATTAAGATTTTCCAACCCTCACACGCATTTATGCTTAAAGCAGGTGAGCAGAAAAAGAAAACTCTTGTTCTTTACACAACAGAGATGTTAGCTGACGACATGCGTAAAGATACGATGATGCAACTGAAACTAAAAGCATATGCACTTGATGCAAAAGATACGATTAGAGTGTTTAGAGATATTCGTTTTACGTATCCAAGAGAAGACATTATTCAAAGAAAACTGAAATAAACTAAAGGGCTCTTTGCTCTTTAGCTTTTCCCTTTATACCACTTATCTTAGCGCTTTAAGCGCTTCTTCTAAAACCTTTTCATCTAGCCTGGCTTTTTTCATTAAACTTTTTACCGAGTGAGGAATCTCTTCTAAGAGTTCACCATGTGGTGTTACCATTTTATAGACAATGGCATTAGCACAGGCAAGGCTTTGTGCTCTTGGAGAGCTTGCATTAAAGGGTGAGTCACTGTAACGAATGGAGTCAATAAGGTCATCTTCTAAACCCCAAAAATCTAAAATATCTGCGGTGACAAAAGCGGTACTTGTTTTAAGTAGTGTAACCTCGGCTTGAGACAATTCCTCTTTTTTATAGGCTTTAAACTCTTCATCTAAACCTTCATTCACAAGTTCTTGATTAATTAAAATCTCACCAAGGTTTCCTAAAATGGCAGATGAAGAGAGAATAGAAAGGTCTGTTGGGTTAACTTGTGTGTACCAACTGTTCATGAGCGCTAACCTAAGGCTTGAGGTCTGTTTAAATTGCTCTTCATTGATATTATACGCACCAAGGCTAAGAGAACCAAGTTTACAGGCTAAGCCACTTAAGGTCAGTGCTTTAATGGTGCGTTTTCCAAAAGAAGCTACTGCTCGTTCAACAGATGAGGTTGCCTTAAGCCCATAAATAGGCAAGGCGATAGAGTGTAAAATCCCTGCAGTGGTAATGGAGTCTGAACTGACTACGTTAATGAGTTCTTTGATGGAACTTTCTGGATCATCACATAGACGTGTAATTTCTTTTGTTGAGCTACTTAAGGGGTCTAAACCTTGAATAAAACTGTAAATTTTTTGATGTGAAATAAGAGAATAGACTTTTGAAAAATGTGAAGTAATGATGTTATGCAGTTGACGTTTCAAATCGCTTGACTGAATAGGTGAAATAATAGGGTGGGTTAAGCCCTTAAGTAAAAGCTTTGACTTTTGATTAATTTTAAGAAGAGGTATGGCAGTAATTAACGCGATGTCTGGTTTAAGCATTAATAACTCTTGAGCAATTTTAATGCTATCTTTTTGCATATTTAAAATAACAATATCACAAAGATTACTCAGTACACGCTGTTTAATGGTGAAAAAATCATTAGCTGTTGTGACTGTTTTAAAGATATGACTTAATGGTGCTTGTACTTTTTTAGCACGTGCGTCATCTATATCGGCATATAAAACCGTAAGTGTTTGCATGATGTCGGTTGTTTTTTCACTATCGTCCAAGATACTAATAGTTGGAAATAAAGAGGTGTCAATGGTGGAGAGTTCTTCATTAACAATGAGTTGATTACACCAAATTTTCAGCTGAAACACACAGGTGGTTAACCACTTAATATCAAGCTCACTGGGGTCATCTTTACTGATACGAAGGGCATTTAAGATGTTCTCACCCTGAGCGACTAAAAGGTAAATATCATTGAGTTTTAAAAAAGAAGAAGAAGCTTTGTAGTTGTGAAAATTACGAAAAAGCTTTGCGACAGAGTCTGTTTTATTGATGTGTAAAGTGTCGACACTCTCTTGCATAAGAGGAATGTCTTCTAAAAGTTTATAAGAAAAAATATCTAAGAGTTCTGTGTCCATGGTGTCAATAATATCGAATTGATTTTAAAGGGGGACTGAAATAAGAAAAAGGAGAAGAGCTTTGCTCTTCTTAACGCATCTTAACGCAACGTTCTCCTGCTTTCATCGTTCCAATAACATAACCATCAGAACCTGCAAGTACTACATCTACATTTTCAGGACGTACAACAAAAACCATACCAATTCCCATGTTAAATGCTCTGTACATTTCCTCTTCTTCAACGTGTTCAGAAAGAAGGTCAAAGATTGGAAGTGGACGAAGTTTTGATTTTTCTACGTCGGCGTAAAGGTGCTCAGGAAGTACACGTGGAAGGTTTTCAACAAGACCACCACCCGTAATGTGTGCCATTGCAACAAGGTTGTCTTTTAGCTCTTTGAAAAGTTTTACGTAAATACGTGTTGGCTCAAGAAGAACATCGATTAAAGGACGACCATTAAAGTCATCATCAAATTTCATACCCATTTTTTCAAAAAGAACTTTTCTTACAAGAGAGAAACCGTTTGAGTGAAAACCAGAACTTGGCATCGCGATGAGAACATCATTTTCTTTTACTTGAGAAACACGGTCAAGCTCAGATTTTTCAGCAACACCAACCGCAAAACCTGCAAGGTCATAATCACCCTCAGAATACATACCTGGCATCTCAGCAGTTTCTCCACCGATTAAAGAACATTCAGACTGTTTACAACCCTCAGCGATACCTGCAACAACAGCAGTAGCTGCGTCAACATCAAGTTTAGCCGTTGCGTAGTAATCTAAGAAAAATGAAGGTGTTCCCCAGTTACAAATAAGGTCATTTACACACATTGCAACAAGGTCAATACCTACCGTTGAGTGATTTCCACTGTCAATTGCAAGCTTTAGTTTAGTACCAACACCATCTGTTGCTGCAAGCATTACAGGTTGTTTGTAACCTGTTGGAAGTTCATAAGCACCAGCAAACGAACCAATTCCCCCTAAAACATGAGGGGTAAACGTAGATTTTACAATCGGCTTGATATTATCAACAAAACTGTTTCCTGCGTCGATATCAACACCAGCGTCTTTATATGAGATTTGGCTCATTTTCTCTCCTGAGAAGTAAATATTTCGCGATTATATCATAGTGAAGATGTGAAGAAGTTTAGGTCTTCTTCTCTTTTTATAGGTGTGTTTTAAGTAAGGTACTGGTGTAATGCAGAAAAAAGTATTTCTATATCAATGGGTTTATTGATATGTGCATTCATTCCAACGGCTTTAGTTTTTTGTACATCTTCATTCATCGCATTGGCAGTTAGTGCGATGATAGGTATTTTTGTATCTAGACTTCTTATTATTTTTGTTGCCTCATAGCCATCCATAATTGGCATCTGTAAATCCATTAAAATAAGGTCATAAGTGTTTTGTTTAAACATATCTACCGCTTCTTGTCCATTGTTGGCAATGTCAATTGTAAAAGGGCATTCTTCCAATAGACCTTGCATTACAAGCTGATTCGTGAGATTGTCTTCAACAAGTAAGAGTTTTTTATCTTTAAACTTATGGGTGTGTAGTTTTAAAGAAAGGGGATCTTCTTGGTGTGTTTGTTCAGCTGCTTGAACCTCTTTGAGCTCAAGTTCAAAGATAAAAGTACTGCCTTCTCCTTTTTTGCTTTGCACCCAAAGTTTACCTTCCATGAGTTCTACTAACTGTTTTGAAATAGTGAGTCCTAGACCTGTTCCCCCATACTTCCGAGTGGTGCCTTCGTCAGCTTGAGAAAAAGATTGAAAGAGTTTATCTTGTTCTTGAGGGCTGAGTCCAATGCCAGTATCGTGAACTTCAAAACGTACATTATCGTTACTCAGTTTTTTAATAATGATTTTAACTTCACCTTCTCCAGTAAACTTTATAGCGTTATTGACAAGGTTTGTTAAGACTTGAAAGATTCGAAGATTGTCACCACAGAAGGTTCTTCCCATGTTTTCAGGAAGCTCAAGAGAGAGTTTAAGTTCTTTTTCATCGGCTTTAAACTGCTCTCGATGAATGATGTTTTCAAGTGTCTTGTGCAGATCAAAGTCAATTTTGTTAATAAGAAGTTTCCCTGCTTCAATTTTTGAAAAATCCAAAATATCGTTAATAATTCCAAGTAATAAGTTTGCAGAGTTGTCTATGTTCTCAAGGTATAATCTTTGCTGAGGGCTTAACTCAGTTTTTAGTGCAAGATGACTCATCCCAATAATGCCATTCATTGGTGTTCTTATCTCATGGCTCATGTTGGCTAAAAATATTGATTTTACTTGGGTTGCCTCTTCGGCTTTAGTAGTGGCTATTTGATAGGCTTGAGTTCTGTCTTTTACCTTTTTTTCAAGATGATAACGCTGTTTTATGTTGATGTAACTGATAAGAGCAAGAATCATCAGGATTAAAAAAGAAGCAATATTAATTTTTAGGTACTCATTGAGCATATTTTCTAAAATATCACTCTTTGCGTAAGAGACAACATAAGCAACTGTTTTGTTGTCTTGAATGTTCTTAATTGGAAAAAAAGAGATGATATAGGCACTTTCTTTTAAGTCATAATACAAAGCAAAGGCATCATCTGTTTTGATATTTTCTGAAATCTCTTGTTTGAGTGCTTTTGTAATACTAAGTTTTTCTTTGGAAAAAGCATTTGAATTTTGGGAAGGAGTGAGTGTAAAAAGAAAATCTTTATGCTCAATACTTTGTATATAGTTAACTTTTTTTTGTGCTTGCCAGATATTAGAAGCAAAGATGCCTTTATTAACAATGAAATGAGTGTCGACTTTGTGCAAGGCTTTCATTTTCTCTTGAATACTCTGTGAAGAGAAAGAAATGTCTACACTTCCAAGATATTCATCTTTGTAAAACAGAGGTAAAATATTTCTAAAGGCATGGGATATTTTCCCCTCTTCAAAGCCTGAAATTTCTTTTTTATGGCTGTTAACATAGGTAAAACTGTATCTCACCTTAGACAAGTCATCATCAAACTTATTAGGCTTATGGACTCTTAAAAATGTTTTGTTGTTCTCAAATGAAAAGAGGATGATGTTCACGCCAAAGGATTGCAGGTTTTGAAAATGTGACTTCATCTTTGCATAAAGTTCTTGGCGCAAAAGAACAAGTTGAGCAGGGTCAGTGGTGTGTTTTGCTTGCAGTAAAATATCTAGTACTTCAGGGCTATTAAGAAGATTGTTTTTGAGTATGGTAGTGATAGTATTAAAACTCTCTTTGACTACTTTATAGTTGTTTGCAAGGTTTTCCACTTGTTGTTGTAAAAGTTGCTCGGTTCGGTTTTGTTTGTCATTAGACGTGATGAGGTATATGAGTAGGTAAAGGGATAAAAAGAAGAGAAAAACAGCAGTTTTAATAACGTTTAATGAGTAAGCTTGTTTCATTGAGCTCTCTTTTTTTGTTAAAGGATTTACATAATCGAATCCTCTGAACAATAATTATAACTAAAAAAATAAAAATAAGCATATTTTTAAATACGATATAATACGCGTAATATAATTGAACCCTCTGTACAAACAAAATATTCTCAGAGTGCTTTACAAAGGTGAGATTGGAAAAAACTTTTTTTGAGTCATAGCCGTAGCTATGACGATAAGAAATTTTATTCAAGATTATTTTTGTAAAACCCTCCCAAAGGGCAAAAAGAGAAAAATACTACTACTTCGTTGAAAGCATTTGAAGCTACTAATAGCTCCTTCACACTTTCGTCTTGTATTAGCACATTTCTCTTTTTGCTGAGAACATTTTGTTTGTACAGAGGGCTCAATATTAAGGATTTAAATGGAGTGGCTAGAGAAAAAAGGGATTGACCCACAGCGTATTACGACAGGTTTAGCGCTTATTGTTGCTGTTGTTGTGATTGGTTTGATTGATAATTTTTTTGTAATGTGGGCAGTATTTGGTGCTATTTATCTTGTGGCTTTTTATGAGGCAAATAAACTTTTTAAGATTGACAACAATACTCTTTATGCTTATGCAGCCATTTTATGGATAGTAGCAGGTTTTTATCCTTACCCTGATGACCTTTTCTTTATTGCAATTGTTCTTTTTGCTGGAACAATGGCATATACACGTGACCTAAAGTTTAAATATTTTTATGCATTTATTTACCCAACAGTAAGCTTTCTTTTCCTTTTAGCTCTTTACAATGAGTACGGCGTTGTTGCGCTTGCTTGGCTTTTAGTAGTTGTTGCAGGTGCTGACATTGGTGCGTACTTTGTAGGTAAAAGCATTGGTAAAACTAAGTTTTGTGAGACTAGCCCGAACAAGACCTTAGAAGGTGTTGCGGGTGGTGTGGTTACCTCTACTCTTTTAGGTTTTTTAGTGGGTGTGACTTTTGTTGACATTGATAAAGCTATTTTAATTTCTCTTCTTGCAGGTATTGCTTCTGTTTTTGGTGACTTGTTTGAGTCTTTCTTAAAACGTCGTGCAGGTGTTAAAGACAGTGGCGATATCTTACCCGGACACGGTGGTATCTTAGACCGTGTTGATGGGTATCTTTTTGCGGTAATTATTATGCTTGTTCTTTTAAGAGGTCTTGTTTAATTGATACTCCTAGGTTCAACGGGTTCAATTGGAACTAACACTTTAGAAATTATTAGACGATTTAATCTTAGTATTGATGTCCTTGTTGCAGGTCGACGTATAAATGCGCTTAATGCTCAGATAAAAGAGTTTTCTCCTCGTGTGGTTGTTGTAAGTGAAAAAGAAGATGTTGCGAAGGTTAATCACCCTAATGTTCTTTTTGGGCAAGAAGGTATTTTAGAAGCCATTGAATCTTCACCGAGTACTTTAGTGGTTAATGCTCTAGTGGGTTTTTTAGGTCTTAGACCAACACTAAAAGCCATTGAATGTGGTAAAAAAGTAGCCCTTGCAAACAAAGAGTCTTTGGTCGCTGGTGGTGCTTTTATAGACACATCTAAGATTCAACCCATAGACTCAGAACACTTTGGTTTATGGTACCTTCTTAATGACAGTAAACCTACTCAAAAGATGATTATTACAGCTTCGGGTGGAGCCTTTAGGGATTGGGATTTAGAGAAACTTAAAAATGCTACTTTGGAAGATGCCCTTAAACATCCGAACTGGTCAATGGGTCAAAAAATTACGATTGACTCGGCCTCAATGGTTAATAAAATATTTGAACTCTTAGAGGCACGTTGGTTGTTTGGAGAGGGCGAGTATGACGCAGTGATTGAAACCAAGTCCTTAATTCATGCCTTAATCGATTTTAAAGATGGCTCAACTACCGCGCATTTTGCACATGCAGACATGAAACTTCCTATTGCTTACGCACTTATGGGTAAGGTTGAAGAACAGATTTTAAAACCTATAGACCTTGTTAAGATAGGCTCTTTAGAGTTTAGAGAAATTACTAAAGAGCGTTACCCGATTTGGGAGATTAAAGAAGACCTTCTTAAAAACCCTAAAAAGGGCGTCGTGGTTAATGCTGCAAATGAAGCCGCGATTGAGCTTTTTATAGAAGGTAAATGTTCTTTCTTAGATATCTCAAAAAACATTATCAAGGCTTACAATAAGTTCGATACCCAAGTGCAAAACCTAGATGAAGTCTTTACTTTAGACACAGAGGTCAGAGCCTATGTCAAAACCTAAGGTTTTACTCCTTCATGGTTGGGGTGGCTCAGACTACCCTCACTGGCAGTCTTGGTTAGCAGGGGAGATGGCTAAAGACTATGGACAAGTCTGTTTTCCTCTTTTAGACAACCCTCATTTTCCGACTAAAAATAGATGGATGAAACAGGTAAAAGAGATTTTAGCTGACTTCAAACCTGATGTTGTCATCTGTCATTCTATGGCGAACTCTTTATGGTTTCATCTATGTGAAGAGGGTGAGATACAAGCGGTTCAAAGACTTCTTTTAGTCTCTCCTCCACGAAATAATTTGGACTTAAAACAGATTAAGACCTTTTATCCTGCACCCTTTCCTGAAAAACTTCATGCCAAAGAGGTGACGCTAGTTACATCTACAGATGACCCTTAT
>Ga0256826_1002673_pt1 | contig 10794 bp, 13 predicted proteins | sample CV79metaG_FD_185975 | JGI IMG/M metagenome (GOLD analysis project Ga0256826, IMG submission 185975) | Hydrothermal vent microbial communities from East Pacific Rise, Pacific Ocean - CV79 | ecosystem: Environmental > Aquatic > Marine > Hydrothermal vents | place: Pacific Ocean: East Pacific Rise... | reverse complement strand
TTCGTTTGTTTTTATACTCTGCTAATGTTTTTAGAACTAAAGTGTTGTCTAACGCGAGAAGTGATTTACCTAGTTCTTTTTCTACTCCAAGGAGGTCAGACTTATAAGCTGAAACACTTTTAGGACTTAGTGCTTTTGTAACACTAATATACTCTAAAAATGCCTCAAGTTCATTTGACATTATTTGATAGAAATTTTTTCATCTTCCACATAAAAAGCTTTATCTGCAACAAAAATAAAACCATCGTCTATATCTACTTCATGTACAGTATAATCTTTCATATTTTTATCAAGCACTATTAAATAGCCCTCTTTTTCTAAAATATATAGTTTGTTTTCATCAGATATCATTCCTAAAAAATGTGCAAAAGGAAATTTGATTTTGGCATTTATCTCTAAGTCTTCACTTAAAGAGATAACTTCACCTTGCTTTGTATCTAAGTAAAGATTTGTTCCATCATATAATATATCTCGTATCTCATATTTCGCTCGCAGTTCTTTTTGAGCCATAGCCAATATTTTATACCCTGTTGCCGCTACAATTTTATTGCCAATCATAGTAAAGTAAATTACATTATTAAAATGATCTTCGGATGAAACAATAACACTACGAAGTTTCTTTTTTAACTTAGCATTAACAATAACTACTTTTCCATCAAGTGTTGAGAAGATAACTAAATCTTCTATGAAAAAAGGATTAACTATTTTAGTGTTTACCGCTATTGATTCTGAGCCTTGTTTTCTAAAAAAAGGCTCTTTCGTATCTATATGGTAAAGTGCTAATTCATTATCTGCAAATAGTACCGCTAGCTTATTATCTTTTGCACTAGCACTTGCTATTGTTTTTTTCAGAGAAAATTTTTGTGTAAGGTTACTGTCTTCACGATTTAGTGTAAGATTTCCATCTAAAGATGTACTAACAATCCATCCATCACTTTCAGAAACAACTCTATATTTTTCTTCAATTGTAACTCTTACATTCGCTGTTTTTGTTAAAACACTTTTATCAGACAACAATGCAACATTATAACTTGTGTCAATTATATGTCTTGTTTGATGAGACTGTTTTGTCCATTCTTGGGCAAGTGATTTAGGCTCAAAAACTTTTTTTGTACTACAAGCACTTAAAAGTACTATAAGTATTGCAAAGAAAAGATATTGCAGTTTCAAATGACTATTTCACACCATAATGCATTAAGACATGTGCCACTTGAGCTAAAGGAGATTGAATACTTATTTGAGAAAGTTTTTCATGTGCTTTTTCTATCTTTTTATCTTGCATTAAAAGAACAGCCTCTTGAACAATCGCTAAATCCTTATAAATTGCACCTTCTTTTAGTGCGTAACTATTTAAAGTTTTTATATCTTTATTCGCACTTGCCACGCCATAGCTTGCCAAGTCAGATATAAGTGCTGTTTTTGAACTCTCTAAACTTTTAAGTGTTGTAATATCTTCGCCAACTAAAGCTTGAGAATATTTCCATACTGTATATAACTCTGGATTCAATGACTCTAAATTAGAACGAGCATCAACATCTAAAGGATTCGATTGAAGTAATAATAAAGCTTCATTAGCAGACTCTAAAGTACTCTGTTTGTTTTTTTCATAAACAATATTTGCACCTACTAACACTACAATTATAACTACTGCAGCAATCATCAAGTTTTTATACTTCTTAACAAATCGTTCTGTTATTACTGCTTTTTCAAAAAACTTCTCTTCAGAGTTTAGTTCTTCTTTTACCATATCAATATTTTGTTTTAAGCTCAAAAATATTCCTTTGTTCACATTCATTTTATAAAGTCCATAATATTACCCATAAATAAGTTAAAGTTTGTTAAAATGGTAAGAAATAAAGCTTCAAGGATTTTACATGCAAGTAGATGAGACACTACTAAAGAAGTTAGAAAAACTATCATTTTTAAAAATCAGTGATGATAAACGGGAAGAGATTATCTCCCAATTATCAGAAATTGTTAGTTTTGTAGACAATTTAAGTGAACTCGACACAAGAAATGTTGATGATAATTTTGCTATGAGCGATACTGCTACTCCTCTTAGAGAAGACATTCCAAAATGTGATACAAATATCAATGACAACATTCTTAGTAATGCACCAAGAAGTGGTGATCATTTTTTTATAGTACCAAAAATTATTGAGTAAATTATGGTTCAAATTTATGGCATAAAAAACTGCGATTCTGTCAAGAAAGCAATAAAGTTTTTTAAAGAACACAATGTTGCATTCATGCTTCATGATTTTAAAACAGAACCTGTTTCATGTCAGAAGATTGAAACATGGCTTAAATCAACAGATATGAAAATACTTTTCAATGCACGAAGTACAACTTATCGAACACTTAAACTAAAAGAAAAAAATTTATCTGTTACAGCTCAAACTGAATGGTTATGTAAAGAAAATCTTCTGATTAAACGACCAGTTGTTGAATTTGATAATCAGCTAATTGTAGGATTTAAAGAAGATATATACAAAGGAACTTTCTTATGAGTGAAAACCTTGCAAAAAAAGAACAAACAAATGCTATTGACATTAAAAAACTTCTAAAAAGTGTTCTGAAATTTAAATCTTCTGATTTACACCTTGTTGTAGGTAGTGAGCCACAAATCAGGATAGACAAAGAACTTCGACCATTAAATCTTCCTGTATTATCTGCTAACGATATCGAAGAGATGGCATATTCTCTTATAGAAGACAAACAGAAAAAAGATTTTGAAGAAGATAATGAATTAGATTTTTCTTTTGAGCTAAAAGATATAGGGCGATTTCGTGCGAACTACTACCGTACTATTTATGGTATTGCTTGTGCATTTCGTATGATTCCTATTGATATACCATCACTAGATGAGTATGGTAATCCACCAATATTTAAAGAGCTAATTAAACGCGAAAAAGGCTTGATTTTAGTTACAGGGCCTACTGGTTCTGGTAAATCGACAACACTCGCTTCAATGTTACATGAAATTAACCTTACTGAACGTAGACATATTATAACTATTGAAGATCCAGTTGAGTTTGTACACAAAAACAATAAATCTCTCTTCTCTCAACGTGATGTAGGAAACAATACAGCTTCTTTTGCCGCAGCACTTAAGTATGCACTAAGACAAGACCCTGATATTATTCTTATTGGGGAAATGCGTGATGCTGAAACTATAGGAGCAGCACTCACAGCTGCGGAGACAGGTCACTTAGTATTTGGAACACTCCATACAAACTCTGCTCCTGGAACTATCAACCGTATTATTGATGTTTTTGATGGGGAAGAGCAGTCCCAGATTCGTGCACAACTTGCTACTTCTCTTATTGCTGTAGTTTCTCAAACACTTATTCCAAAAATAGGTGGTGGAAAAGTTGCGACACAAGAGATACTTATCACAAATCCAGCAATCCAAAATCAGATAAGAGAAGACAAAGTACATCAAATCTACTCTCAAATGCAACTAAATCAGAATGAAACACACATGACAACTCAAACACAACAAATCTTAGAACTATTACAAAAACGTTTTATAAATAAAGAAAATGCGATTAAAAATTCTAACAAGCCTGAAGAGTTAATGAAGTTAATAGAAGGTCTTTAAAAAGAAAGTCTTTTAAATAGACTTTCTTTGAATATGATTTTTTTATTGGATAACAAATTCGGTAAAATAGATACCTTTTATAGTCCCATCTGCAATCATAGCATTGAGTGTATCCATGATTTGAGTTTCGACCTTACTTTTTCCCTTTTTAGAAGAAATTTCTTCCAGTGTTTTTGAACTAAGTATACGGATGATTCTATCACGTAAAACAGCAGTTTTTGCATCAAGTTCTAGACTTAATTCTTCGCCTTCAAGTTCTAGTGAAAGAGTAACTTTTAAGTATCTACGACCTGCATCACTTTTTAAGTTTACAGTAAAAGTGTCTAATGGATAAAGAATCCCTATATCACTCAAACTTCTTGAATTGTTCATCATAGAAGAAGAACTTTTTCGTTGTTTAGGCATACTTCTCTCTTTTACTTGAGGTTGTGCCATTTGTGCATCTTCTTCATCAGAGCCCATAAGTAAGAAGGCAACTACTCCACCGATCACTATGATTAAAATTAACACCACTATGATGATAATCATAAGCATATTACCTGATTTTTTCTCTTTTGGTGCTTCTTGCTGTTCTTCTTTGCTTTCTTCTTCAGCCATATATCTTCCTTGAAATTATTATTTTAGTATATCGGACAATTGTAAATTATATAAACTCTGTAATCTCTAAGTCTTTTATAATCTCTTCAAAAATAGCACCAGACTCACGTGAAATGTCATCTGGATATTCTATCACTAAAACTTCTTTTCCATTTGAAACTGCTGTTGTATAAATCTCTGGTTGCATAGAATGTTTTGCTATTATCTTTTCTACACTTACTGAGACTTTTTGTTTTTCTTCATCACCTTTATATGCTATAGATAATCTTGAAAATCGTTCTTCACTTCTAAATTCTGCATCTAACATCTAAATCCTTCGTAATTAATACCAATATTGTACTACGATTATACTAAGTTTAGTTTATAATTTGCACAATTTTAATACCATTCAAGAAGTTTCGTAACCTCATCTACGACAAAGGTCTTCATGTATGTTTTTTCGAGTGGTTTTTTTGCTAAAAGTGCCTTTGAAATATTTTGTAATTTTGCTTCTTTTAGTCTGACATCCATTGCATATACTTCCCTCACATCACCCACTAAAGAGACTTCTCCGATAAAGACTGTTTCTTTAGAAATCGCTCTATCTCTAAAACTACTAATTATCGCAGCTAAGACTGCTAAATCTGCTGCTGTTTCGGTTATTTTTATACCACCGGTTATATTTATAAAAACATCATAGCCTGAAAGTGGTATTTCTAGTTTTCTCTCTAGCAATGCTAAAAGCATATTGAGACGGTTATTATCAAAACCTGTTGCTTGGCGCTTTGAATTTGGAGTGTGTGACTCAGAGACTAAAGCTTGCACTTCTAAAATGATAGGACGAGAACCTTCCATTATAACAGTGAGTGCAGAACCTGCTTGTTCTGAATTACGATTAAAAAATCGTGAAGAAACATCTGTGGCAGAAACAAGTCCTTCGGCTCTCATTTCAAAAACTCCTATCTCACTAGTAGGTCCAAAACGATTTTTAAAACCTCTAAGTATACGCAACTCTTGAGAACTATCTCCCTCAAAATAAAGCACAGTATCCACCATATGTTCTAAAACTCTAGGCCCTGCGATAGAACCCTCTTTCGTAATATGCCCGATGATAAAAATAGCAATATTTCTCTCTTTAGCAATCCGCATCAACTCAAAAGTAATTTGACGGACTTGCGTTACAGAACCAGGAGCAGAGGCAATATCTTCTGAGTAAATTGTTTGTATAGAATCTATAATCAAAAAGTCATATCTTCTATGTTCTAACTCAACTAAAATTTGTTGGAGTCGTATCTCACTTAAGAGAAAAAGTGAGTCATGATTTGCCCCGAGTCTATTGGCACGAAGTTTTATCTGAGAAGTTGACTCTTCTCCTGTTACATACAAAACATCTTTTTTTGTGGAAGCGATGTTTGCACCAACTTTGAGTAAAAGAGTTGACTTTCCAACGCCAGGACTTCCTCCTATAAGTGTCAAAGAACCAGGAACTATGCCTCCACCTAGTACAGTATCAAGTTCACTATCAAGTGCACTAAAACGAAAAACCTCTTCTTCTACAACATCATTAATACTCATTGCTTTTGAAGCACTACTTTTTGCTGATTTTGTCTGTTTTACTACTTCTTGTTGGTGTTCTGTGAGTTCAACAAACGAGTCCCAAGCACCACAATTTGTACATTTTCCCATCCACTTTGGTGTTGTAAGTCCACAATGCTGACACTCGAACAAAATCTTTTTCTTAGCCATTTAAAAGCCTTCTATAATTTATTTTAAAAATTGTACACTTTTTTTGTAGTATTTTTAAAAAAGATGACAAATTGACATCTTTTTAAATTTAAAATATGCTATTATTTTATAAATAATTTTTAAGGTGAATATAATATGGAAATGAAAATGGCAAAATCACAAGATGCAATCAATGCATATACACTTGTTCGCGGTTTACAAAAAAGATTTGCAGACAAACTTAGTAACTTAAGTAAAGAACTAGGTGAAAACAAAGCTTTTGAAGAGGTAATTTGGTTTAGAGATGGTGGCCTACATGGTGGTGGAAGTCGTTTTGAAGCAAGAGATGAACAGCTTTTTAACACAGCAAGTGTCAATGTATCTCAAGTACATTACAACGAGCAACCAATGCGAAGTTTACAGAGTGCAACAGCTATTTCTACAATTATCCATCCAAAGAACCCCAATGTACCCTCTATTCATATCCACATCAGTTTTACTGAGCTTAAAGATAACAAATCATACTGGCGTATTATGGCTGATTTAAACCCAAGTATCAACAATGAAGAGGATAGAGTCGTTTTTGATAAAGCACTTCAAAATCTTTCAAATACAACATATAAAGAAGGTTCAGCACAAGGAGACAAATACTTCAATGTTCCAGCACTAGAACGTACTCGTGGTATTTCTCATTTTTATCTTGAAAACTATAAAACAGATAACAAGCAAGCTGATTATGACTTTGCAAATAGTTTTGGAGAGGGTATTATAGACACTTATGTAGACATAATTACTCATGCTTTTAAAACACGAGCTTCTATCACCGAAGATGATTTAAAACAACAACTAGAGTACCACACACTCTATCTCTTTCAAGTACTTACTCTCGATAGAGGGACAACATCAGGACTTATGATTCATAATCAAAATGATGTAGGAATTATGGGTTCTTTGCCTACTTTTGTAAACCGTGATTTACTTCACTCTTGGAACAACAAAGTTCTAAAACCTCAAGATGCACTTGTAAATGCTCTTGTAGAAGTTATAGGAGAAGATGGTGAGATAGATGTACTTACGAAAGCTAGACTTGCAGAAGCTGTTCGTAAACACTATGAAGAGTATCCAGAAGCACTTAGTTTACAAGCAAGTGGCAACACTATCCCCAAAACTGTAGATAACCATAAACTTTAAAAGTTTATGGTTAGATGCCACCTAATGCTTTTTTCACATTATCATCTGCCATAGTGATGTTCCATACTGGCTCCCAAACTACCTCAACTTTTACTTCTTTTATATTTGCCATTTTTTCTACAGCTTCTTTTACCCATTGTTGAATCATTTGGTGCATAGGACAAGCTTTTGTGGAGAGTGTCATCACTACATCAACATTTCCCTCTCCATCACATGAAGCATCATAGATTAACCCCATTTCAACAAGATTAAAACCAACTTCAGGATCTATAACTGTCGAAATAGCCAAAAAAAGTTCTTCTTTTGTGTACATATTTTTTCCTTATTTATAATTTATCATATAAAACATACTTCTCATAAAGGCGAAAGAGCCAACAACTAAAAATGATGCTCCAGCATTTAAAAAAATATCACTTTTAAAGAGTATTGCCATAGTAACAATCACAACACCCACCGCAGAAAAGACGAACTGTGCTTGCGAACTTTTTTGTGGTACCATGTCTGCAAGCATTGGTACTTTTTGTTTTCCAACTAAAGGAGAAAACCTTTCAAACCAAACTAAGAAGGGAATAATCTTATATATATGTCCTGTAATCATAAAGGCAAAAAAACCAAAAAATAGCAACCATCCAGATGCTATCAAAAATTCTTCTTTTTCTATTATAAGATATAAACTCGCTAAAATAAGCCCTCCTATCATAGACAGATAAGAGAATAGTAAGGAGATCGCATAAACATCATTCTCTTTTCTCGGTCGTGTTTTATAGATAATGAAAATGAGATAAAAATATACAAGCATGGAGATAAACGATAGTCCATAACCTAGATACCCTAAACTCTCTATTTTAAACAAAGAGGAGATAATGACAGATAAAACACCTATACTCATCATAGCTATAGAAATTTGCAAAGGTTTCAAAGAAAAATCATGAGAGAGAGTAAACATTGGCACTAAAACGATGGAAAGACCCATGATTGTGATAGCTATATAACCACCTATTACAGAATAAACATGAGCATAAAGCAAAGCTGATATATCAAGCTCTAGTGTCCCTGCAAAACTAAGTGCCATCAATAGCCCAAATATAATCCCTATAAATAAAAATATATTAGCGATTAAAACACTATACATTACTAAGGTCAATTTTTTTACTTTAAAAATGGTTAAAAATATCTCACCAACAAAAATCATCATAGATATAAGAACAACCATCCCACCATAGGGTAAAAGTGCACTCCAAAACAGAAAACCAAAAACCATTAAAAGTGTACCGATGAGTAAAAGTGGCCAAATCGCATAAAAAAGTTCTACTCCAAAGTGCCCTACTTCAAGCACTACAGGAACAAGTTGTGCCATAGCACCGAAGATAGTCATCATAATAAACCCAAGTAAAAACAGATGCACAAAACTAACTACTTTAGGATTTAAAAAGGACAAGTCTTCTATGTTAAATGCAAAAATCGAAAAAGATGCAATAACATAAAAGAAAGCCCCTACTATAAAAAAGGGGGCTATGAGTTTAAAAGGAGGTGCAAAGTCTTGCGAGATAGGTGTCATAAGACTCTAGTTTAACCGTGACAAGATGTTTGTGTTAAATCAGTATCAACATCAGCTGCAACACTTTTAAAAGTAACTTGAACAAGTCCACCTTCTAAGTCTTGTGCTTCATGTGTAACATCTGCTTCAAGTTTTCCAAAAAGACCACCAGGCATTTTATGGTTTATCATAACAAGTATGTCGTTTGTATTTTTTATAAGAGCTAAACCACTCATAGCATTAACCATTGGATGAGGAGGTCCCTCTTTTGAAGTATCAAAGTAGTATGTACTCTCTCCATCTTCAGCTAACTTATAAAAATCAACTGTTGCTCCATTCACTTCTATCTGTACTGCATTTTGAGGTATATTTGACATATTTAAATTCCTTTGTTTTTAATAAAAGAATTTTAGTCTAAATAAAAATCTAAAAAGTTGATTTATATCAACAAAAGAAGATTATTCATATAAAACTGTTAAACTTGTCCTATCTACAATCTTATATTCATACGCACTCTTCTCCAAAAAACCCAACTTTATAAACTTTTTAAAGACACGAGAAAGAGTTTCAGGTGTCATGTGTAGATGTTTCGAGAGTTCAGTATGTTTCATACTCAAAGCCTCCTCATTTTCACACAAGTACTTTGCAACGCGAGATGTCGCATCTAAAACAACATTAAGAGCAATAACATCTTCTAGGTTTTTAATCTTTCGAGAGAGAGATTTAAAAAAACTTAATGCTATATCTGGATTTGTTAAAAAATTATTTTTAAACTTATCAAAATCTAGTTCAAGTACTTCACCATCACTCTCAAAAACAGCAGAAGCAGGATAATCTATACCTTCTAAAACAGCCATCTCTGCTACTAAAGATTTAGCTTTAAAACGGTGCATCACTATTTCGTTGTTTTTATTATCTGTTTTGTAAACTTTGAGTGTACCCTTTGTTAAAAGTGTAAGATACTTGGGCTTCTCTTTTTCATAAAAAAGTATCTCATCTTTAGAAAATTTTCGTTTATGTGCTAAAGAAGAGAGTAAGATAAGTTCTTTCTCTCCAAGGCTTCTAAAAAAGCTTATCTCTTTTAACTCTCTTATGATATTCATCTAACGTATTTGCCCACTACCATAGATTTTAAACTTATAAGTCGTTAAACCCTCTATGCCCATAGGACCTCGTGCATGGAGTTTGTTTGTACTTATCCCTACTTCTGCACCAAAACCAAAAGCACCACCATCTGTAAAACGTGTACTCGCGTTAACATATACTGCTGCTGCATCTATGGCATTTAAAAAGCTTTCAGCTACTGAAATGTTTTCTGTGATGATAGCTTCAGAGTGTCCAGAAGTAAATCGAACTATATGCTCTATCGCCCCTTCAACGCCATCTACAACTTTAATGTTAAGGATGTTTGCAAGATACTCTGTGTCATAATCTTCATCCGTTGCATGAGCGGTTTCTATAATCGCTTGTGTTTCTAAACATCCTTTGAGCTCAGTATGTGCTTCGTCAAATGCTTTTTTTAACTCTGGCAAAGCTGTAGAAGCAATAGCTCTATCTACTAAAAGAGTTTCCATAGAGTTACACACTCCGGGGCGTTGTACTTTCGCGTTGATAGCAATGGCTATCGCATTGTCCATTTTTGCATCTTTATCTATGTAAGTATGACACTGTCCTTTATCATGTTTTACAACACTTACAGTCGCGTTATCACTTACATGTTTAATAAGCCCTGCACCACCGCGAGGGATGATTAGGTCTACATACTTATCCATCTTTATAAGTTTGTTCACACCCTCACGAGAAGAATCAGGGATAAGTGCTACAAGTTCACGAGGCAAGTTATTTTTTTCAAGTACATCTTGCAGTACATTTGCTATGGCTTTGTTCGAGTTTTCCGCCTCCTTGCCACCTTTAAGTACACATACATTTGAACTTTTAAAGCAGAGTGCCGCAGTATCACTTGTCACATTTGGACGTGACTCATAGATAATTCCGATAACCCCGATAGGGATACTCACTTTTTCTATCTTTAAGTCATCATCCGTGATCCAACCATCTAAAACCCGTCCAACAGGCTCTTTAAGTCCTGCAATTTCTTCAATGGCAACAGCCATTCCCTCAACGCGACTTGCATCTAAAAAAAGTCTATCCATCAGGGCAG
>Ga0256826_1002672_pt1 | contig 10794 bp, 9 predicted proteins | sample CV79metaG_FD_185975 | JGI IMG/M metagenome (GOLD analysis project Ga0256826, IMG submission 185975) | Hydrothermal vent microbial communities from East Pacific Rise, Pacific Ocean - CV79 | ecosystem: Environmental > Aquatic > Marine > Hydrothermal vents | place: Pacific Ocean: East Pacific Rise... | reverse complement strand
TACAATAATACTTGTACCAGTTTCAACCTCAACTTTATAATCTACAAACATTTTAGGTGTAACTTGTGATGATGCAATTTTATAAAACCCATTTGCCGTTTTTAAATAAACATATTCTTTTGAAACGACTACCTCTTTAACACTATGATTGTTTAAAATTCTAGTAGCATCTTTTAGTGTAATTGGATTTGAGTTATCTCTTAAAATTGCGAATAATACTAAAACAACAACTAAAAATGCTGATGCGTAAAGGGCTACACGATTTGACTTAGATACTTGCATAGTTATACTCCTCTTTTTCATTATACTTAGAAATATTTATCCAATTTCCAAGCAAATCTTCATCTGATTCAATCATAATTTTATTGAAATGTTGATCATAACCAACAAATAAACCATCTTTTTTACTCTCAATCAAAACTTCAAGTTCTCCACTAAAAGCCTTTCTAAACTCTAAGTTTTTATTTTTAATAATATCTTCTAGCTCATGAAGTCTTTGTTTTGCAACCTTACCATTGACCTCTGGTTTCATCATTGCAGATTGTGTACCATCTCTTTTTGAGTATGTAAAAGCATGAAGATGTGTAAGTGGTAAATCTCTTACATTTTTCATAGCCTCATTCCATAACTCATCAGTTTCACCTGGATGACCAGTTATAAAGTCAGTACCAATAGCAAAACCTTTAGAGGCTAAAAGTTCAAAAAGCTCTTTATCTTGTTTATAAATATTTCTTCTGTTCATATTTTTAAGCATTTGTGGTGATGTATGTTGAAGCGCTACATGTAGGTGGCGCTCAAGCCAAGGCTCTGTTAATATCTCTTTAAACTCATCATCTATTTGAATTGGTTCAACACTCCCCAAGCGAATGCGTCTAACACCACGAATCTGTGAGATACGCTTCATAAGTTTAGCCATAGATGAGCCTGTTTTTTTACCATAACTTCCTACATTTGTACCAGTTAAAATAAACTCTCCAAAACCGTTTCTTGCAAGTCTAGTAATCTGCTCTAAAATTTTGTCTTCATCCATACTTCTAGCATCACCACGAACAAAAGGTATTATGCAGTAAGAGCATCTAAAGTCACAACCCTCTTGAACCTTTATAAACGCCCTACTTTTACCTACAAAATCATCAACAACTGCTTTGTCAATATGATTTAAATCACCCTTTTCATAAAAAGGTTTTTCTCTACTTAGTAATGAATCAATTTTTTCTTTTTCACTCTGACCAAAGACTCCAGCAACCCGTCCATCAGCTAAAAGAGATTCACCCTTTGTATGTGCGCCACAACCTGTTAAAAATACTTTTGCATCATTTGTTTTTTCAAGTTGCGATATATATGAACGGACATGAGTATCTGCACCATTTGTAACTGTACATGAGTTTATAACTACAACATCAGCCTCAGCTTCATTTTGAGTAATATCATACTCTTTTAAAGCACCCATCATCACTTGAGAATCATAAAGATTTGTGCGACAACCAAAAGTTTTAAAATATACTTTTTTTTTCATTAAACTATATCCTCTTGTCCTGTTTCAAATGGTGGTGTTTTTCTTTTAGCAGAATCTTCCATATGTAGCATCTGAGTTGGGTAAGCTATAGTTATATCATCTTCAGCGTTAAATGCATCTACAATCTCAAGCGAAATTACACTTCTAAGTGTTAAAGTAGCATAAGCATTTGTTAAATACCAAGCATCTATACTTATTCCACTAGGTTCTATAAAAGAGAAAATTCTAGGCTCAACATTTGTATTTTTTAGTGAGTACTGATTTCTTAATTTGTTTAACTGTTTTCTAGTAATATCTGTATAACCTTTTGAGAATTTTTTAGTTATCTCTTTTGCTAAATGCATAGCTTTTTTGTGATTAGAATCGTAAGTAATAGTAATATGAATACCATCCCATACAGTTTTTAATGATGAGTGCGTATAGTTTGCTATCATTCTTGTAAAAACATAGTTATTTGGAACAAATATAATCCTACCAGCACGACGATTTTTTGTAATAGCAGTAAGTGTAATATCTTCTAAAACAGTCATACGAAGAAGTGAAATATCCATAACATCACCAACATATTTCATACCATCCATATCTACACGGATTCTATCGCCCACATGTATACTTCCACCAAAAACAATAACAAGCCAACCAAGTATAGACATAAACCAATCTTTCATAGCAATAGCAATACCCGCTGATGCGAAACCTAAAATAGTTAGCATATTTCCAGCGTTTTCAATATAATTAAAAAATATTATTAAAATAATAATTGTAAAGTTTGTAAATGTAATAATTTTATTTGCCATATAAAATCGTTCATTATCTGTAATATATTTTTTAACAAAAAGTTTAAGCAAGAAAAATATTATAAATACAATTAAAACAATAATACCTATCTTACCAAGTTTAAAAATCTGAGCATTTACTTCTTTATTTATGTTTGCTTCTATAATTTCAAGGCGCTTATTGTAGAGTGTAACGGTTACTTGCATAGTATCAAGTGCTGTTTCAAAGCGTTCAAATTGTTTTAGTTTAAATTTTTCTTTATTTTTATATTTTTTCTCTTTATCTAGTGGTTTTATCTCTTTATATATAGACAATTCATGTTTTAATAATGAAATAATTTCTATTAATTCATTTTTTCTTAGTACATAATCATTAAAACCTTTGTCTAAAGACTTAACAAGAGAGATACCTGTAAAAATATCAAAAGGGTTTGTAATATGTGGAATTTCATTTATATTTGGCGGTGTAATTAAACTAGAAAATGGAGCAGTTCCCTTTTTCTTTAGTTTTTCTATCTCTGATGCAAGAATTTTTTCTTTAGATATAAGTGCTGTTAGTTCATCAGATTCAGATATTTTTTTTCTTCTTTTTTTACTTAAATATCTTATGCGTTTTCTAATTTTTGTTAAATTCTCACGAACATCTAAAGAGGTAAGGTACGAGGCATAACTCTTTAACCAAACACTATCTTTTTGTATTATTTCTTGCTCAACTTCTGCAATTTCAGCTGCTAAATATGAAAGTTTCTCTTTTCTAGTATTTTCAAGTTCAAGAGCAATTTTTGATGGATCTTCTTTAGTTTTAAAAATTTTATCTTTAATATCATCTGCATAAATAGATGAAATTAAAAGTAAAAGAACTAATAAAAACTTCATTATTCTTGTCCAAACTTATTTAAAACACACATTACAGTTCCAACATCTACTTTATCTGTAATAGTTACATCACCAATACCAATAGGAATAATAAAAGTTATACTAGAATCTGAACTTTTTTTATCAAGAAAAAATGTTTCATAGAATTTTTTAGAATCCTCAACTTCATAAGATATTGGCAGATTATATTTTTGCAACAATTCTTTTACTAAATCAGCCTCTTTTTGAGTCATAAGGTTCATCTTTATAGCAGTTTCATTTGCCATAACCATACCAATAGCTACAGCCTCACCATGAAGATATTTTTTATATTTTGTTTCGTTCTCAATAACATGACCAAAAGTATGTCCATAATTTAGCGCAGCTCTTATTCCATGTTCTTTTTCATCTTGAGCTACTACATCTGCTTTTGTTTGTACTGCTTGTTTTATACAATCTTGTAAAATTTCTGCATTGTTTAAATCAGCCTTTTGTAAAAACTCAAAAAAGTCTTTATTAAATGTTACTGCCATTTTTACTATTTCAGCTACACCTGCGCTAAATTCACGACTTGGAAGAGTTGTTAAAAAGAAAGGATCTATATATACAGCTTTAGGTTGATGAAAAGCACCAACAAGATTTTTACCATATTTATTATTCATACCAGTTTTGCCACCAACACTTGCATCAACTTGAGAAAGAAGAGTTGTAGGGATTTGTATAAAATCAATACCACGCTGATAGATACTAGAAGCATAGCCAGTCATATCACCAATAACTCCACCACCAAAAGCAATAAGCATAGATTTACGATTAAATCTATTTTCAAACATATTTTCTAAAATGCTATCTATGCTTTCTTGATTTTTATACTCTTCACCATCTTTTAGAGTTATTACGAGTAGCTCTTTTGCACTTATTTTACTAAGCAAATATTCTAAGTGCAAATCTGACACAGTATTGTTAGTAACTATAGCTACTTTTGTATCAAAATGAAGTTTAGGAAGTGTGTCTATTGTTATATCGTAAGAGTTGTCTACTACTTTTTTAAGCGCAATATTTACCTGCATGTATTATCCAAAATATTTTATTTATAATTAGATATATAATACTTAAAAAAGACTAATAATTTTATAAAAATCTGCCCTATATTTGAACAGGAATAAAAAATTGATGATTATCATCAAGTTTATGGTAAAGTTTTTCACTATCTGTAGATAAAAGAGAGAAAATTCTTCTTTGTGTTAGTTTTTTTGTAAATGGTAATATCTGTATAAAATTATCTTTTTCTTGTAAAACTTTTATAGGATTTTGAGTCTCTTCGTGTACTTTAATTGTTTTAGAAAAGATTGTTGATAGATTATTATAATGCTCTATAACTTGTTCTTTATCTTCTTGATGTTCACTCATATAATTATAGATTTCTATCTTAAAATCCATCTGTTCAGATATATCAAAAATAGTAGATGAAATCTTTTCTAAATCACGATTATCACCTAAAATCATACTTGCATCTTTAACACTAGAAAATGATTTATCTGCAATTTTTAAAACTGGAACATGAGCTTCATACATATTTTCTCTAATACTAAAATCTTTAAACATCTCCTTAGAAACAATAACTAAACCAATATGATAAAGTTTAATATCTTCAAAAAATTTCTCTTTTAGATTTGCATTACTATATTCAATCTCCACACTTATATTGTCATTTTGATACTCTTTTATTTTCCAAATTACATTTATATTATTTGGATTTACAATCTTAATAATTAACTTATGATTTAGTTGTTCATGTACATATACTGCATGTCTTAAGAAGTCATTCATAGTAGAGAAATCAACAATATTCATATCTATATATAAATATATTTTTGAACCAAAAGGCTCAGGAAATTGCCCAAGCTCACGCTTAATAGCACGGTATACTGACTTTAAAACGATTGGATCGCCAACTAAAACAAGTAAATCATTTGGTTGAATCATACGGCGACGATTTGGCATAACAAGTTCACGATTTCTATAAATTGCAACTATTCTCCACTTTTTCTGCTCAATTACTCCAATATGTCTATATACGAAAGATGAACCAAATGGAACTAAAACTTCCATAATTTCACCCTCACCTATTCCAACATTTTGTGCAATTACTGGTACATTTGGCAAATAATCTATGAGTCTTGAAGATAAAATTTCATTTGCATTTATAAGTACAATATTTGGATCTTCATTTACAAGGTTCCATCTATTTAAAACGATGACACGAAGTTGTGTTTTAATGGTGCGAATATTTTTTATGGTATGTTCAACATCAAGTTGATTTTCCATAGCAATAATTACTTGAACAAACTCCATTTTTAAAAGATTTGCTAATTTATAAAAAGATGTAGTATCAAACTCGTAAAATTTAAAGCGTTTTGGATTTGCATTCTCATACTCTTTTGCTTTACGCTCAACTACATAGTAAATATTTTCACTTGTATAAGTATCAATAGTTCGATTAATGAAATGTTCACCAACATCCCCATCACTTATAATTAGTATTTTCTTCATGCGTTATTATATCTCATTTTTTATTTCTTGACATAGGGCTAAAAATTCTTCTCCATAGCGCTCATATTTAACTTCTCCAACACCATTTATATCTAAAACTTCTTCTTTTGTTTGTGGAAGTGCTGATGCAAATTCAACAAGTGTTTTATCTGAAAAAACTATATATGCAGGGAAATTTTGTTTTGAAGATAACTCAAATCTAAGTGTACGAAAACGCTCAAAAACCTCATCTTTAGGTGCATCATCATAAACTTTTTTACTTTTTTTATCTGGCACTTTTAGTTTATCTTCATCACACTCTACATGTAGAGCTTTTTTAAGTATTTTAAAACCATTGTTTCTAATCTTTATTGCACGAAACTCACCAATCTCTATGGCATCTAATTCAAAAAGTCTATCGGCAACTGCGTTCCAATAATTTTTTCCATTATCGCTACCAATCCCATAAACAGAAAGTTCATCATGATGAAACTGCAAGATTTTAGCAGCTTTTGAACCCCTCAAAACATCTATAACATGAACAAGTCCAAACTTCTGCTCGCACCTATAAATAGCAGATAAAAGCTTCATACTATCCTCAGTTATATCTAGCTTTAAAACCTCGCCTTTTACACAGTTATCACAAATATCGCTACATGTAGAGATCTCATCATCAAAGTAAGCTGCAATAAGTTTATGACGACATTCACTAGAGTTTGCATAACTATACATCTTACGAAGTTTATTATACAAAAGTTCTTTATACTCATCATTGTCAATATCATCTATAAACATTCGTCTTTTAATCTCATCTGCTTTTGTATAAAGTAACATTGTTTCACTAGCTAGTCCATCACGCCCAGCACGACCAATCTCTTGGTAATAGTTCTCCATAGTTTTTGGCATTGATGTGTGTGCTACAAAACGAATGTTTGATTTATCTATTCCCATTCCAAAAGCTATGGTAGCTACAACTATGTCTATTTTTTCATAAACAAAATCTTTATAAATCTTATCTCTCACACCACTTGGAAGTCCAGCATGGTATGCTCCAACTTTAAAACCAGCTTGTTTTAGATAACCTGCAACACTCTCAACCTCTTTACGAGAAAAGGCGTAAACTATCCCACATTGACCTTTGTAGCGAGACAAAAACTCAATTATTTGCGCCTTACCATTCCCTTGTCTAGCTTTTGCTTTTATGGTTAGATTATCTCTTAGTGTTTTTCCACGAAGTTGCACGGGATTGTTTAATCCAAGAGTAGCAACTATATCATCTTGTACTTTTTTTGTTGCAGTTGCTGTAAAAGCAGATATTGGCACATTTGGAAAAATATGTTTAAGTTTTGAAAGATTTCTATAATCTGCACGAAACTCATGACCCCACTCACTCACACAATGAGCTTCATCAATTACAAAAAAGTTAATATTTACTCTTTGAAGAAGTTCAATAAAACCATTTGCAGAGAGTCTTTCTGGAGCAATATATAGTAGTTTTATATCATTTTGAACTAATCGCTGTGTAATATCTTGCAACTCCTCATAATCTTGTGAAGAGTTCATCATCTCTGCTTTTATATCATTCGCTTTTAAAGCCGTTACCTGATCTTGCATAAGGGCTATAAGTGGAGATATAACTACACTTACCCCATCCATAACCAATGATGGGAGTTGATAACATAATGATTTTCCACCACCAGTTGGTAAAATAGTGATTAAATCTTTTTTATCTAGTATTGCATCTACTGCTTCTTTTTGAAAGGCACGAAAATCATCATGTCCAAAGACAGTTTTTAAAAGTTTATTTTTTTTCAACTTGTTGTATTTTAACCCACATCTCTTTTTTAGCTGGAGTCCATTTTTTATTTACAAAATATCCAGAAATTTTAATCCAACTTTTTGTTTTAGTATTTGCAGTAAATGAAGTAAGTACATCCCATTTATCAATCATATTACCATCAATTCCATCATATACAATACTCTCATATTTCAATCGAAAAGTTGCAGCTTTAAATTTTATAATATCATTATTATTTACAAATTTATCTTTCATTATAAGTTTAGGAAAAGCATCATTATTTTTTTTAATTTTTAATTTAAGTTTTAACTCTTTTACAACTCTTTGTAAATCATAAATTTGTTTTTGTAAATCTTGCTGTGTGCTTGAGTCTTTTTTTAAAGATAGTTCCTTTTGACACTTAGCATAATCTACACGAAGATCTGTAATATCTGATACTATGGCATCTATCCTAGTCATCTCATCTGCATTTAAATATGTCATAAATAACAAACAAATAAATAAAATCTTCATATACTAAACCTTTCTTACTAATTTTACACCCATCTCAACATGATGTGTATATGGAAACTGATCAAACAAAGCCATAGATATAACCTCATGAGTTTCACAAAGTATATCTAAGTCACGAACTAAACTCTCAGGATTACATGAAATATATAAAATATTATTATATCTTGTACTAAATTTACACGAATCTTCATCCATACCACTTCTAGGTGGATCTACAAAAATACTAGCAATATTATAACTATCTAAACTTACATCTTTCATTCTTCTAAATTCACGCACACCATCAAGTGCATCTGTAAACTCCTCTACACTCATTCTAACAAACTCTATATTTTGCACATCATTTAAAAGCATATTTGTTTTTGCTGCATTTATTGAAGATTTACTTATCTCTGTTGCTAAGACTTTATTGTATATTTTTGCAAAAGGTATAGTAAAATTACCAGCACCACAATATAACTCCAGCAAATCACCATCTATGTTTTTAGAATTTTGTATAGCCCAAGTAATCATCTGCTCATTTACTCTTGCATTTGGTTGAGTGAAACTATTTTCAATATAGTTAAATTTATATTCACTACCCTCTACATGTAGAGATTCAGTTATGTAATCTTGCCCAATTATAACTTTTTGTTTACGACTCCTACCAATAATATAAATGCCGAGTTTTTCAGATATAAGTTTAGCAATACTAACCCACTCATCATCTAGTTTTCTATGGTAAAGAAGTGAAACAACTATCTCACCACTACTTGAGCTTAAAAAATCTACCCCGAAAAGTTTAAAACCAATTTTAGCCTCTGTAATTTGTGCTAAAAGTTTTGGCATTAGTGAAGCGATATGTTCGTTTACCTGTGGGCATTCTTCTACAAAAACAACACCATTTTTATCTGCCTTATTCATAGCATAGTGCATAATATCGCCATCATGCCAGATTTTAAACTCACTTCGTGATCTATAATTTTGTTCAGGTGATTTAAAAACTTCAATATCTCCACTAAAAAAACTTTTAAATCGTTCTTTGTTTAGTTGAAGTTTTTCATTTAGTTGTGCCTCGTAGCCATTTTCATAAACTACACATGCACCACATATTCCAAAATGTTTACACTGCATTATAACTCTCCTCTAAATGCTTTATCTAATATGGACGCTTTTAGGGCTACTAAACTCTCCATTTTTTCTTTTTGAACTGATTTTAAAGTTTCTACTTTTTTTGAAATTTTATCTAAATAAGTTACTGTTTTTTGTTGGATATTTAAAGGTGGTAATATCATCATTATTTTTAGTAAATGTGTTTTTGCTAAACTTGGTAATGTCGTAGATTTATTCAAATCTAAAAAGTTAAAATTCTTTGAAAAATAAAATAGAAACATAGGCAACAATACATTTTTATTCGCTTCAATACCAAAAGCAGTATCAATATTCCAAAACTTTTCTTTTACAAATAAAGGATTATTGATAGTCCCTTTTCTACCTATTATTACTGTATTTTCATTACATAAATAATCATTTGCATAATTCATAATACCACCACTACCATATATTGGATACTGTCCATTATCATCAATAACATCTTTATAGTGCTTTCCATTTCTTATTTTTAAAACTTCATTCCAAGCCTGTTTTTCATATTTCTCTTCCAATTCAATAAAAATATCATTCAGAACACTTCCCATAAAAGCATCAGCATCTTTTATATTCTCTACATGTAGAGCTATTGATTTATCTATTTTTTCAAAAATAGTATCTAATTTTAAAACTATTCTTTTTTGTTCTTGGAGTGGAGGAAGTGGAAATAATATTTCTTTTAACTTTGTTTGATTTAGTTTTGGAACAGTAGTTCCAGTAATATAATCACTTAAATCAGTTACAAATAAATAATAAACTAACCAAGAGTCATCTAATAATTCTCTATTTGGTCGAATCACATGAGCATGATTATTCACCCAATATTTTCCAGTTGCTATAAAAGCTGTTTCATCACCTATATCCCATTTTGCACCATCTTCACCGATTAAAACTAACTGTTCATCAAAAATATAATTATCTACATAATCAACTATTTTACTTGCACCGTAATATGGGTACTTTCCAAAAACTCTATTCTTTTTACTTATTGGTTTTCTAAGCCTATCTAAATTCTCACAAGTTTCACCTATATTTTTCCACTCCCACCCATAAGGAAGCTCATATAACTCACTCATTATTTACCCTTGACAAGTTACATTTATTGTTATATACTTGTTTTCTAATTTCCTTCGGGACTACCCCTTGTTTTTCGAGGGGGCAAACAGTTATAAACATAACAAATCTTTAAACTCTTTTTTCAAACTTTCAAAGTCATCTTTGTTAATCATACCTATTTTTTTGTTAAGTCGTTTTGTATCAAAAACTTTTCCCTGCATAAGCAAAGCACAACTCATTTTACTCTCTAAAAATGAAAAATTATAAAAAAAACTCCCCTCTTTTATCTGTGTAGATAATGGGATACCAAAAAAAATATTTCTATTTAATTTTCTTAAAACTAACACAGGTCTTGAAAACTCTTTCCCTTTTCCATCTTGCTCAAATCCTACATTATGACCTATTCTTACCCAAAAGATTTCTCGCTCTTTAAAATTAACAATCTTTTTTCTATTATTTATCTGCTTCTTGACTTCATTCCACTCATCATATTGTTTCATAATATATCTTTTCCTATCAAAATAGTTTCAATCTCATTCATTAGAATATCTATCTCTTTAGTGTTAGTTTTAATATTTTCAACTAACTCTATCGGTGTTTTATGCTTTATAACCTCAACA
>Ga0256826_1002671_pt1 | contig 10797 bp, 6 predicted proteins | sample CV79metaG_FD_185975 | JGI IMG/M metagenome (GOLD analysis project Ga0256826, IMG submission 185975) | Hydrothermal vent microbial communities from East Pacific Rise, Pacific Ocean - CV79 | ecosystem: Environmental > Aquatic > Marine > Hydrothermal vents | place: Pacific Ocean: East Pacific Rise... | reverse complement strand
ATTCAAGTCCAGGTGTAACAATAGATAGTATGAACAATATCACAACAAATCAAACAGCTTGTGTAAGTGGTTCTTCCGCTAGTAATGACAAAGATTATTATAATTTTACAGTTAATAAAGCTGGTACATTAAAGATTGACACATCTTCACCAAATGGGCATGAGTATCATTTTCAGGTTCAATCAAGTGTTAATGGAGATATACATTCATATGACACAGATGAAGATCGATCCTTATCATTTGATTTAGTAGCAGGAGAGAAGATAACTTTTTACTCTAAAGAGACTGGAAGTGATACTGATTATTGGCAAGTAGATTTAGATTTTACTACATCTAATCCATATGGAGGAGAAGCAGAAAGTATTTGTTATGGAGAGTCCACTACAGATGGAGATAAAACTACAACACCTATAAATAGTTTAGAAGATAATCTAGAAAGTGTAATAGTTTATTTTGACACTTCTAGTCTGTTTGCAATACCTTTCTTTAATCCTGGTATAGATGATTGTTCTGTAGATGATGGTGCAAAATCAGACAACTGTGAAGAGCACAATAATGGAAACACCTTTGGTCCAGTTAGCATGTTTAACAATGGGGGATGGACATTTGACTTAGGCGCAGTCTCAACAAATCAAGATCATTCAATAAGCACTTATGACGGTGGTAGTTTTTTTGATAAGATTGCTGATTTATTTAGTTCAAAAAGTGCCCTTAAAGCAACATATGTAAAAGATGGTTTTCTCTATACAGGAACAATAGCATCTTGTGGCGATTCAACTAACCCACCTAACCCATCAGATGAACCTATCCCTACACTAGATGCGCAACCTCAAGCAGCAACTTGTGATAGCTTTGCAGATATGTTTCAAACAAGAGGAGAGTGCTCTGGAAGTTCAGGTGGTAGTGTAGCCTTTACAAATGCAGGAAGCACAAGCGATGGCTCTTCAAATATCATCATTAACAGTAGTGATAACGAAATAAACACCTGTCAAGTTACTGTACCAGACTGGGTAGCAAATCAATATGAAACCTGTGGAGAGAATGGAGACTGCCAAGCAACAGGAATAGCAGCAGAATCTTTAACTATCAACTATGAAAATATTCCATCTGTTGCGAATGTATCAGTTTCACCCACATCATCAACCGATGATATAGTATTAACAGGTACAACGACTCTTAGTGGATATACATACAATACAATTACCACTAATTCAAATACAGATACATCAACAACTTTTGAAATTACGAATCAACTTAAGATAAATACTCTTAAAATGACAACAGGAAATACATTTGCATTTAATAGTGCAGATCCCTACTCTTTAGAGATAGGGAATCTAGGTATTGAAAATAATGGAGTTGGTAATACCATCATAACTGATGCAAATGCTAAAAATATTAAAATCAATACTTTTGATTTACCAGACTCAACAACATTGGCATTAACTGCAGAGCAAACTCTTCAGATGGATAATTTTAGTGTTGGTCGTAACTCTAATGTGATACTAAAAGCTCAGTATGTAAATATTAACAGTTTTACTTCTTCAAATACTTCAAGTACAGAAAATGCTGATTCAGAAATAACCATTTATGCAGACTATATTGATATTGGAGACTTAACACTAAATCAAACAGTCACACTTGCTATCTATCCATATACTCCAGGAAAACGTATTTTATTTAGAACTAACACACTAGAAGAGTCATCTAGTAGTCCTATACTTATAAGTAGTGGTAATTACTATGTAAACTCTTCTTTAGTTATGCCAGGAACGAGTGATATTTCAGCACTCCGTGCAGTTGATGGCAACCAAATTATAAATTTTTATATCAATACAGACTTTAACCCAGGAAATAATCCGGGTATTAATGCACTAGGAAATAATGCTGCTTATGATTTATCACTTCCTGCAGCTAATTTTATGCTCTTTGTAAATGGAAACATCTTAACAGGTGGTGGTGGTACAACCATCAATGCTACTATGTACATCGAGGGTGATGCAAATTTTGGAGACCCATCTTACATAAAAGGTGCTATTTCTGCACAAAATATAACAATTGGACAGGGTCAGTTTACATATGATCAATCGTTAGATAGTTCTGGGTTTGGAAGTTGTGAAAATACTCAACCTGATGTTTGTATGAACTACGATAGTGGTATTTCAAGTAACTATATAAATATAGAAGATCTACCTGATGAAGCTTCCAACATAGAGTCCGTAGCTGATATTATTCAAAATATGAATCATGTTGATGAGAATAGAACGGCTTGTATCTATGGTAGCTCAGAAAATGGTGATTACGACTACTACTATTTTCAAGCAGATGTTGATGGAAGACTTCAGATAACTAGATCATCTCCTAATGGTAATGATTACCACTTGAAGATAACAACAGACAATGGGTATACTTATGGAACAAGGGATCCACAAGATGACCCTATTGAAACAGTTGGTATGCATGCTGGAGATACTATCTATTTCCGTATTAAAGAGACAGGAAGTAATACAGATGAATACCAACTTGATTTTAACTTTATCGTTGGTGGTAATATCCCAGGAGATAGACCCTTCACGATAAGGAACCCTGTAGATACCAGAAATATCAAAGGTAACTATGTTATTGGTGGTAGTCTGAGTCTTTGTGAAGATGATGGAAATGGTCACTGTAGAACAGATAATGGTAATAGCAACAGTAACGATGATATATATGTTGATATTGATGGAGACGATACAACTTCAAACTCTAGTAGTTTTGTTCTTGAAGTACCAAATAATGCTAAGGTTCTATGGGCTGGTCTTTACTGGCAAGGTGTTGTGCATAGAAGTCGCTCCGAAGATGGGGGCAATGACTTTATGGGAGGCACTGTTCCAAGTAATGCTCCACTTTTAGGTGGTACTACAAATCAAATTGACTTGTCAGACAATACTTATGATGCTGATAAAGTAAAATTTTTAACACCAAGTAGTGGAGGCTATATAACTGTTAGTGCTAATCAACTGGACTACTCAAAACTTGGGTATGGTGGTTTCGCAGATGTTACAGGACTTATTGACATAGATAATCCGAATGGAACTTATATGCTAGCAGATGTAAAATGCCATGAAGGTGCAGAACCAAACCATGGAAATTATGGTGCATGGTCATTGATTGTTATATATAGAAATGAGGCTGAACCTTTAAGAAATCTTACAATTTTCGATGGTTTTGCAACTATTGATAGTAGTTATACTAGTGACTTAACAATTGAAGGTTTTCTAACACCAAGTACAGCTCCTATAAAATCAAGAATTGCATTTTTTACTATGGATGGAGAAGGTGGACATAACTCACTTACTATTGTTAGTCAAACGAATGGTTCTAAAAGGGTTGAATCTCTACCAGAAAACCCTGCAGATAGCCTTTTCAACTCAACAGTTACCGGTGTTTTAGGCAGACTACCTGATGTTTCTCCTATGAGATTTGACCTTGATATCATAGATATTGATGATTACTTAGCACCTTTAGAGACAAGTGCAACCCTGCAACCTAGATCTACAGGAGATAGATACACAGCTTCATTCTTTGCTATGTCAACTGATTTGTATGAACCTAGAGTATGTTACTATATAGATTCAATTGTTGATACACAAAATGTAAATGTATTTGAAGATGGAGCATTTACTCAAGAGATGAAAAATGCGGAACCTTACACTTTTAATATTTGGATTTCAAATATGAAAAAAGATATTAATGATTCAACTCTTGAAGATGCACAGCTAGTTCAAGTCTTTCTTAATACAACAGACTTTACATATACACAAGACTCAACAGCTATTAAAAACTTAACAGAGTCATCATATCTCGATATTACAGATATTATTGATTCAGATATTGGAGAGTTTGATGAAGATAGTAATACCAGTACTTGGAGAATAGGTTATGGTCCAGATGAAACGGACAGAGCAAATGGTGACCATGGAGGAACATTAGCAGCAGCAAATGGTTTTGCTGACAACTCTAAAAAAGCATTTATTCATTTTAATGGATACTTACACCTTCCTAATAGTACATCAGATATAAACCTTTTAGACTATCTTACTTTTAAAGCATCTTTTCGTACTAATTCAGTTGTTATTGAAGAGAATGATGCTCAACTTATCACACAGTGTCAAGATTTAAACCTAACTGGTTCTTCTTTTGGTATATCAGGTGCATTTAATGTTGTAAACCCTAGTTTTTTAGGGAATACAGATCCCTTAAGCACAGCAGCTGACCAGTCACTTAATGCTATATCTACACAAATTAGTAACAAGCCTATGTCTCTTATGCTTTTAGCACTAGACCCTAATGACAACTCCGTACTCAAAGCATATGATGGTGATGTGAATGTTTCTATCATCATAACACCTAACTATATAGAAGGTGACACAAACGGTAATCAAGGAAAATGTGAAGCTGCATCAGCCATTAGAACACAGACATTTACTCTAAATAATCAAGATAGAAAAACTATAAGCTTCACAAATATGACAACATCTGCTTATAAAAATGTATCTTTTAAAATGGGTTTTGAGTCAGGTGGTACTACAGAGTATACTTGTTCAAGAGATGTATTTTCCATTCGACCAGAAAAGTTTGTGCTTACATCACCAAACAAAGATATAGAACTCCTTCATTCTGGAGTTCCATATAATTTCTCACTTGTAGCAACACAATTTAATACACTAAACACTGCTACACCGGGATACAACGTGACAAGTGCACAAAACATCTTCGCAAATATTGATGCTAATAAAGTCATTTATGCACCTGATGGAACTATCCCTAATCCACCGCTTGCAGGTACTCTTGCAATGTCACAAGATGACTTTAATATTAGCAATGGATTAGCAACAAATATAGTTGCAATGAGCTTTGATGATGTTGGAAAAGTAAAAATAACATTAGTAGATCAAAACTGGGCACAAGTAGATATAGACAATGGTGATACAAACCTAGACTGTAATAATGTAGCTGGAAATATTGGTGCTTATGTATGTGGCGATATAGATGCTATCTTTATACCAGACCATTTTTCACTCACTGCGGCTAGTGTAGTTAATGCTAATGCTACTACCTTTACATATCTTTCAAGTGATTTAAATATGTCAGCTGGTATTTCACTTACTATTAAAGCAGAAAATGCTCTCAATGCTAAAACAACTAACTTTGATTTTGATACATGGGAGAAACCTGTAGACATAGATTTTACAATTCCAAGTGAGACAGGGCTAACTTCAAACCCTAACGATATAAATGAAACAGTAAAACTCAACTTTATTGCTGGTGAGAAAACGATTACTTATTCAGATACTAATACCTCAGCAAACCTTGTATTTAATTACAATCGTAACTCAAGTACTCCCGTAAACCCATTTAAAGTCAATGGTGCAGACATCACCCTAACTGCTCTATCTACCTATGCTTCTTCAGCAGTTCCACCGGTCACAGATCCAATCACAGGTACAGTTAGTCCAACTCAAAGTGCAACCTTTATATACGGTAGAACTCATGCACCTAGACAGAGATTTGCGTCTCAAGATGCATCAGCTCTTATCTACTATGAAGCATACTGTAATGGTATAGAGAATGGGAGAGCTTGTGATAAAACTTTACTACCAGGTTTAGGAATTGATGCTCGTTATAATGATGACTTTAGATGGTTTATAAATGATTTAGAAGATGGTACACAGAGCAGTATAGGAAATGTGACACAAAAAACACTTGGTAGTTCAACTATCAGTATTAGTTCACAAACAGCTGGAAATCCAACATCAACACTTATTATTTATGATGAATCAAAAGGTTACCCATATAAAACCACTATGCAAAACAGTGCACCAACTTGGTTACTCTACAATAAATACACACCAAATATACCAACAAATGAGTTTGAAGTTGAGTTTATAAATCCTGCAAGTAGCTGGGCTGGACAGAGTGAATCTGAAAATACAACAAAGAAAAAAGCTTCTAGCCTAACAAATAGGAGAAGTATGTGGTAAATGCAAAATCAGCGTTTACGCTCATTGAGCTTATTTTTGCCATTGTTATAATTGCTATTTCAGTAGTTTCACTGCCAATGATGAATCAAACCATCTCTAAAGGCATAGATGAGAGTATAGTTCAAGAGGCTATCTTTGCTGCAGCTACTGAACTTAATGAAGTAATAACTGCAAATTGGGATGATCGCTCCGTTGACACTAATGCAGCTTTTGCGAGAGTCATTGATGATGGAAGTTGCCGAAATAACCCTGCTAATACTGAAACATACAGAAGGATGCCTGGACATATATCCCAACCCCTTCATAGGAGATGTCTTGATAGTAATAATACAAATCCTGCAAATTCAAATACAGATGCAACAATCACTTCACTTGATGATATGGCACACGGATACGAAGCAATTTTTATAAATGATACAACTAGTGCTGAAGCTTATAAAAAGAAATATACATCAAAGGTTGTTGTCTCAAACAGTGCAACTTTTGCGGGTCTAGAACAGACTGATAATATGAAAAGTATTGTAATTACAGTGAAAGATAGTGATAAGGATAAAAAGATTACAGAACTTACAGCCTATAGTGCAAATATTGGTGAAGTTGACTACTTCAAAAGGACTTACTAATGAAAATCCGTAATGCTTTTACTATGATTGAACTGATCTTTGTCATAGTTGTAATGGGTGTCATTGGAAAGTTTGGAGTAGAGTTTTTAGCACAGGCATACAAGAGTTTCATTTTCGCAAATGTAAATTATCAGCTCCAATCAAATAGCTCCTCAGCAGTTGAATATATCGCCCAAAAGTTACAATACAGAATAAAAGATTCTGTAATTGCAAGAGAAACTGCAGGAGGTGCTTTTACTGCAATAGGAGGAACAGACACTACTAAGAGTTATCTTGTTCTGGAATGGGTTGGTGCAGATATGGATGGTTTTCGTGGTAACACTGATAGCTCACTCCCCAATCTACCAAACTGGAGCTCCATAATTGATGTAAATAATACAAATGCTGGAGTAAATCTACTTGTCTCACCTGAGACAAATACAAGTGCTATAAACAGTATGGTACAAGCTCTTTCATATACAGATACTACAGTAGATCAAGGGGCTATCTATTTTATTGGTTCAAATAATGATATAAATGGTTATGGATGGGATGGAAATGCCCTTGATGACCAATCAATTGCTGTTATGCACCCTATTAAAAGTACTAATACTAATCTAACATATTTCATTCCAAGAAAAGGAAGTGACGGGACTACTAATAGTCTTACTGGTGTTCAAGTATATGAATATTTTAAATATTCATGGACAGCTTATGCAGTAGTCTATACCCCTGCTGCAAAGAATAAAGGGACATTAACCCTTTGGTATGACTACCAACCTTGGAATGGAGAAAACTCAGAAGAAGATGGTAAACATGCAATTATCATGGAAAATGTTAGTACCTTTCAGTTTATCTCTTCAGGCTCTATACTAAAAATTCAAGTCTGCACAAAAACTGACTTAATAGAGGAGTACTCATTATGCAAAGAAAAAACAATATTTTAAAGAGTACCCACAATGGTATGGCAATGATAATGGCAATAGCCGTCATAGTTATAATAGGAACGATTATGACATTATCTCTCTCTTTAACATCACAAACAGTTAAACGCACTACCGATCTCTATCTATATGAGCAGAGTGTTCTTCTCTCTAAAAGTGCTACAGAGTATGCACTACTAAAAATTTCTCAAGATAATAACATAACTAATCCATGTGGAACCACCTCATTAAATTTTCCTCAAGATGAAATTTATGATATAAATATTAGTATCTTATATGTATATACCAATCTATGTCCAACAAATGCAAATAGTTTTACTACCGTCACAACTGATGAGCAGAATGGTTCTGTATTAATAGATGTCTCAGTAAGTGTGACTGATGTAACAGTTACAAGTGAACCTATCCGATATTTCAGAAGAACTATACAAAAATTGTAAATATTTTTTAATTGTAAACATTTTAATGCTATAATTTATTTTATACGAATTAAAAGGATTATATTATGAATATTTCACTTACTGGAAGACAGCTAGAACTTACAGATGCTATTAAAGCACACATGACAACATCAATCGAAACACTTAGCAAATACAACATGGAAATCATCTCTGTAAATGTAGTTGCTTCTGCTCAAACTAAAAAGGGAAAAGAGCATTCAGTAGTTGAGTTTGTTATAAACCTTGCACATAAAAATTCTGTAATCATTAAACAAAATGATGGTGATTTATATGCAGCTATCGATCTTGCTACATCACGTGCACAAAAAGCACTTCGCCGTATGCATGATAAAGAAGTAGGACACAGAAAAACTGGTTTAAATGAACTAAAGTCAGAAACTGTAGATGTTAAAGAGGCTATAGAAGCTATGGAAGATGAGATAGTTCCTGTTGAGTTAGAACTCTATAAACCTCGTGAAGTTGAAGATGTTTTAACTGACCTAAAAGAGGGTAATAAAATGTTCGAAATTTTCATCGATAACGATGGAAAAACTCGTGTTCTTTACAAAAGAAACGATAGTAAGTTCGGTCTTTATTAATAGGTATTTTTTAAACCTTAGTTCTGATACTCCCTATCAGAACTAAAGTATCTCTAAATTTTCTTTTACTTTTTGAACAACACTCATATCTTCAGAAAAATCAAACCACCTAAACTGATTTCCACTCTGTGCTGTCCCTTTAAGTAAGTCACCACTTTTTCTGTACTTCAAATCTAGATTTGCTATATCAAAACCACTTGTAGTTTTCGTGAACTCATCTAAACGAGTAGAAGAATCTTTGTTAGTGTAGAGATAGCAGTAGCCCTTCAAACCTGTTCGGCTAACCCTACCCCTTAATTGGTGTAGAGTTGATAGTCCTAGCCTCTCTGCACCGACTATAACAACAGTTGTCAAACGAGGGAGAGAGATTCCCACTTCAACAACTGTTGTACTTATCAAAATCTTTCCTTTTTCTCTAAATGCCAAAAGAACTTTCTCTTTATCTTTATCTTTTCCATGTGTCACATACACATCATCAAAGTTTTTTTCCCAGTACTCTCTAGCCTCACTGATACTCTGATACTCTAGCACTTCGCTCTCTTCTACTAAAGGGTAAACTATTAAAACTTGGTTATTTTTTTCTATCTCTTCTTTTATATGAACGATAAGTTCCTTAAAATCACTCTTATGAATCACTTTAGAGTCTATATCTTTAACAAAAGGGGTAGAAGTGATAAGACTTACATCTATATGTGCTGACTCTATCATAGCTAAAGTTCTTGGTATCGGAGTAGCAGAGAACTGTAGGAAGTGAGGTTTTTTACTCCCCTCACTGACTAACTTCTCTAACATATTTCTCTGCAATGTTCCAAACCTGTGTTGTTCATCTACCATCACCAAACCAGCTTCTGGTAGATCTCGATAAAGCAGTGCATGTGTTCCGATGATAAAGTCATACTCACTTAAGTCTACTTTTTTACTTTTATTAGTAACTAAAACTATTTTGGCGTTTGGTAAAAACTTCTCTGCTTCTTCAAACAACTGATTTGCAAGTATTGTTGTTGGTGCCATTAAGATAGAACGATTAGGAAGCATCATATAAGCAGCTGCTAAAATAACCATAGTCTTTCCACTACCAACATCTCCTACTATCATTCTCTTTGATGCTGTAGTTTGTGAAAAATCTTTTCTAATATCTTCTATAGTACTTACTTGTTCATCAGTAAGAGTAAAGGGAAGTGTTTGAGTCCACTTATAATAAGTGCTACTTAAAGAGACTAGTGGTTCAAAATATCGGCGTTTAGATGCAAGTAGTTTCATATAGGCATGAAGTTCTATGTACTTTAATGCACCTAACATTTTAAAGGAGAGTTCACTCTGATCTAAAATCTCAGGAGTTGTAAAGTGAAGCTTCAAAACCTCTTTTGCTATTACCTGCGGAATCCCCTCTTGCATCAATTTCTCACAGGTCAATTCTTTTTGAATAAAACGCCACATCACATCTGTTCTAAGTCCACACTTATACTTAGGAACAATTGAACCTATTGTTGTGACCTTTTTAGGCATACTCATACTGCACTGTCCCTGTTTACACTCTATAAGTCCATAGTAGTTATCACGACTCCCTACTGTAAACTGATGCATCATATAAGGCTTAGGACGAAATAACACTCCACTTACAGTATGTCCAAAGTTATGTGCAAAAAAAGTTATTTGGATTGTATTTGGCGCACGAAAGACTGACTCTACTGTAGCATCTATGAGTTGATAGGCATGAGGATTTAGTTTATCATGAGGTCTATAATCTTCGTATGAGTGGGGAATAAGAAGAGCAAGCTCAGAGTAGGAATTGATCCCAAGTTTAGAAAACTTTGTAGCTTGCTCTTTGGTAAGTTTCATAACTATTTACCGAGTTTTTTCTCTAAGTCTCTTACTCTAAAGTGCATATTTGTAAGCATAAGAGTCATAACTGTGATAACAATTGTTAAAAGTGTATCTGATAAATTTTCCATAATTTTCCTTCTCGTGCTAAATTTGTCCCACATTTTAGCAGCGACAAAAAAATTATAACAACAAATCAAAAAACCTCTTAAAAATATGGCAAAATGCCATACTATTTAATTAACTAGCGTTTAACTAAGCATTTACTCTTTTTATTCTCTCAGGCTCTTGTTCTTTATATAGTTCAGCACACCCTTTTGAAAGCTCACGGATTTTAAGCATATAGTTTTGGCGTTCAGTCTGGCTTA
>Ga0256826_1002670_pt1 | contig 10798 bp, 11 predicted proteins | sample CV79metaG_FD_185975 | JGI IMG/M metagenome (GOLD analysis project Ga0256826, IMG submission 185975) | Hydrothermal vent microbial communities from East Pacific Rise, Pacific Ocean - CV79 | ecosystem: Environmental > Aquatic > Marine > Hydrothermal vents | place: Pacific Ocean: East Pacific Rise... | reverse complement strand
ATTGGTAGGTGGTGTAGATGTGCTCTCTCTTTTTACAATCAACGGATTTAATTCCTTAATGATTTTAGATAAAGAACCCTGCCGCAGCTTTGATAAAACACGTGCTGGACTTAATCTGGGCGAAGCTGCTGCATATTTAGTTTTGGAGCCAGAGAGTGAGATTAGTAATCCGGAAAAAGTATATGCTTTTGTTGATGCTTATGCTAATGCCAACGATGCTTTTCATCAAACAGCGTCTTCTCCTGATGGTAAGGGAGCTGGTTTGGCTATGCAAAATGCTTTAAATATGGCTGGGCTCGGTCCCGAGGACATTGATTATATTAATGCACATGGAACGGCAACCGGAAATAACGATTTGTCGGAAGGCTTGGCTATTATGAAAGTTTTTGGAAACCATATTCCTTTGGTAAGCTCTACTAAACCATTTACCGGCCATACATTAGCTGCTGCTGGTGCTGTGGAAGCTGTTTTTTCTGCTTTGGCTTTAAAAAATGGTCTTGTTTACCCTAATTTAAATTTTTCACAAGCTATGCCAGAGCTCAATTTTATTCCTAATACAGAACTTCTCCACCGGCCTGTGAAGCATATTTTATCCAATTCATTTGGTTTTGGTGGTAATAATTCAAGTATTATTTTTTCAAAGGTTTAAGCTATGAGGATTTATATTAACGGAATTGGTTTAATATCTCCTCAGGAGACCCATGATAACTCTCAATTTTTGAATAAGGTTGTAGAATTAACTCAGGATTTTTTCCCAATTAACGAACCTGTTTATAAAGATTATATTAAACCTCGTGATTTGCGTAGAATGGGTAAGCTTATTCGCCATGGTATTATTGCCGGAAAAATTGCTATGGCCGATGCAAAATTATCTATGCCAGAGGCAATCATTACCGGTACTGGTTTGGGTTGTGCCACAGATACCGAGAAATTTTTAATCAAAATGGTTGAAAATAAGGAATCACTCCTGACGCCAACTGCTTTTATTCAATCTACCCATAATACGCTTGGAGGAAGTATTGCTATAGGTTTGTCTTGTAATAATTATAACATGACTTATGTTCAAAGGGGACTTTCTTTTGAAGCGGCTATTTTAGATGCTCAATTAATGTTGCAATCGGGTGAAATTAGAAATGCTTTAGTGGGTGGATTCGATGAAATGACTGATTATCAATTACGTTTATTATTATCTACAGATTTTTATTCTAAATCTAGTGGAGTAAAGGCAGGACAGGCTTCTGGTTTTTTTGTTTTTGAATTGGAGAATACAGAAAATACTTATGCTGAATTATTGGCTTTAGAAACAGTATATAATCCAAAAAATGTAATTGAGTCGATAAGTAAAAAAATAGAGAGCTTGATTAATAAGTATCACTTAAATGCAAAAAATACTGTGATTTTGATGGGCTATAATGGCTATAATAAAGAAACTAATGTATATAATCAGGTGACCAAATTGTTCTTTTCTAATTATTTAATTACTCATTTTAAACACCTTTGTGGTGAATATTTTACTGCTTCTGCATTTTCTTTTTGGCTTGCTAATCAAATTTTAAAGAAGCAAACTGTCCCTCATACACTTTTATATAATAAGATAACAATAGCTAAGGAAATAGAAAATGTACTTATTTTCAATCAATTTCAAGGAAAGCAACATTCACTTATATTGCTTGGAAAATGTTAAGTTTTCGTAATATAAATTTGATATTTAGTACCCTTTTATTTCTTCTTGTAGTTCTAATTGGCTGGAGTGCTAGTATGCTGTGGACTACGCTAATACTCTTAGTTTCCTATTTAATTATCCTTGCTATGGGTGTTACTGTTATACAGTGGAATTTCTTTTTAAAGTCTGTTAATACTTTACAATCAAAAAAGAATATACTGCTTACTTTCGATGACGGGCCTCATCCACATTACACTCCTCAAATTCTCAATTTATTAGATATATATAAGGTTAAAGCAATTTTTTTTGTAATAGGAGAGCAGGCTGAAAAATATCCTTATTTGCTTAAAGAAATTGTGGATAAAGGGCATATTATTGGGAATCATAGTTATTCTCATGCCAAAGCATTTGATTTATTCTCTATGGGACAATTACTTGCCGATGTGCAAAAAGCAAATAAGGCAATCAAAAGCTGTGGAATTACTACGCCAAAGTATTTCCGTCCGCCTTTTGGTATAACAAACCCTAGGATTGCTAAATTAGTGAAAGAATCTGGCATGAAATCTGTTGGTTGGAGCTTTCGATCTTTTGATACTACAAAGCAAACAAATACTAAAATTATCCAGCGTATTAAAAGTCAAGTAAAAGGAGGGGATATTTTGCTTTTTCACGATAGAGTAGAAAGAACTATTGAAATATTAGAAATAGCTTTACCATGGTTAATTGAAAGGTTTGATTTAAGTTCTAATAAATTATAATGTAATGATAGTTAAACATATATTATTGATAAGCTTCTTTTATTTTAGTGCATTGTTTGCTCAGGCACAAAATGATTGTTCTTTGACTGTTAAATTTCAAAACATTGAATTAATCCAAGGAACTTTAGAGTTGCAATTGACAAATGATTCTTTAGAATTTAAGGGTGAAAAAAATCCAAATCTTGATTGGGTGCGTTCCGTTAAAGTTATTGATCATACAATGGAAATTAGTTTTAATCATTTACCCGAAGGAAAATATGCTTTGGCAGTATTTCAGGATTTAAATGAGAACGGAAGCCTAGACAGGAAAAAATTTGGTATTCCGGCCGAGCCTTTTGCTTTTAGTAATAATGCTCTTCGTAAATTTGGCCCACCATATTTTCAGCAAGCCTTGTTTCTGATTTCAAGTGGCCATAACAGCATTCATATAAATCTCATTTACCGAAAACCTAAAAAGAAGAAATAAGAATTTCCCTTTTTTTTTGAGTAGGATAGAATTATTTGATAATTAAAAAGGCTGTTGTATCATACAAAATTAAAAGAATCTTTTACTTTGTTGCCCAATCTGGAAAAACTTGAGTATCAATATTAAAAATATAACTTCCGAAATAGTAAACCCATAGACTTAGAATAATTACTGCTATAATATTGATAACAAATCCTGTTTTAATCATGTCTTTCATTTGAATTTTATTAGTCCCAAAAACAATAGCATTGGGAGGAGTAGCTACAGGAAGCATAAACGCTAATGAAGCAGCCAAAGTTGCAGGCAGCATAAATAATAAGGGGTTCACATGTATGCTTACTGCTAAGCCTGCCATAATTGGCAGCAGCATTTCTGTAGTTGCAGTGTTTGATGTAAGTTCAGTAAGAAAAGACATTAATAATGAAATAATGAAAACCACTAAAAGTGGAGAATAGGAGCTAACCCATTTTAACTGATCGCCAAACCACATGGACAGCCCCGATTCACTAAACCCACTGGCCAAAGCAAAACCACCTCCAAATAGCAAGACAATTCTCCAAGGGAGCTTATTAATGATATCGCCATCTAAAAGTCTGGTCGATGTTTTGTTTTTAGATGGAATCATAAACAAAAGTGAAGAAAGGAAAATAGCAATTGTACCATCGTTGATATAGGACGGATTTGGAAATAATGAACTCCATCCTTGTACATGAAAACTACCTATTTTTATTCCATGATGACTAATCCACAAAATAGCCATACTTGCAAATATGACTAAAACAACTTTTTCCTCAAAACTGGCTTTTCCTAACTTTTTATACTGATTTTTAAATATCTCTTTAGATGGGTTTTCCCATTCCTTTCCAGGGTGATATAAGTATAATAACCAGAAATATATAAATATAAACAAAATAATACTTAATGGCAAAGCAAAAATAAACCAAGTGGCAAAATTAATTTCAGGAGATTGAGGAAATATAATACTAAAAATTCGAGTAAAGGAAAGGTTTGGAGGAGTTCCTACTAATGTGGCTATTCCGCCAATACTAGCAGAGTAGGCAATTCCTAACAGCAATGCAATGTGAAATTTCTTTCCTTTTTGTCCTTGTATTTTTAATCCATTTATCACTGATAATACAATAGGTATCATCATCATGGCCGTTGCTGTATTCGACATCCACATGCTTAAAAATGCAGTAGCAAACATAAAACCAAAAAGAATATTTCCAGGCTTTGTTCCTACTTTTATTAATAGTTTTAAGGCTATTCTTTTATGTAGATTCCATTTCTCCATTGCCAAGGCAACCATAAAACCACCAATAAATAAAAAAATAACATGATTAAAATAAGTAGACGAAACTGCCTTACCATTCATAATTCCTAAAAGAGGGAAAAGTGCTACAGGCAGCAAACTAGTAATTGCAATTGGAACGGCTTCGGTAATCCACCAAACAGCCATAAGCACTGCTACAGCAAGGGTATAGGTGATAGAAGTATTATTGGGGTCAAGATTTAAAAACAATGTACCTATAAATAATACAGGTCCTAACATCAATCCTATGCTCGAAGATCTATAATTTGCCATGGTGGATTTTGTTATTTTGATAACAAATTTACTGATTTTCATCGTAACACACAATAAAATATTGAAACTCAAGCTATAAATAATCATATTTATTTCTGTCAATAATTATTAATCATGATTCATACTCACAATTATTTATTATATTCGCAATCTTTTTTCAAAGAATTTGTTGAACAGATAATGATATAAATATGAATAAATTAGCCGTAATAGCTTTTGGAGGAAATGCTCTTCTCAAAAGCGGCCAAAAAGGTACCATTGATGAACAAGAAACCAATGTTTATGAAACTTGCTCGCATTTAGTAGACTTAATTAAAAGTGGATACGATATTGTTATTGGGCATGGCAATGGTCCTCAAGTTGGCAATGTTCTTTTACAACATGAAGGTGGGGAAAAAGTTTTTGGTGTGCCAAAACTTCCAATCGATATTGCTGTGGCAGAAACTCAAGGTTCTATAGGATATATGATAGAGCAACAGATGAGAAATGTACTGTATAAGGAAGATCTTGAAAGAGATATTATTACTATCATTACTCAGGTTTTGGTAGATAAGGATGATCAAGCATTTAGTAATCCTACAAAACCAATAGGCCCATATTATACTAAAGAAGAAGCCGAGAAAATGACTGTGTTAAATGGTTCAATTTTTCATGAAGACCCTAGAGGCCGAGGTTGGAGAAAAGTTGTAGCTTCACCCAGACCTGTTCGTATAAATAATAGGAAATCAATTGAAAAGCTAGCTCGTGATGGGCAAATAGTTGTTGCTGTTGGTGGTGGTGGAATTCCTGTTCATTATGCCGAAAGACAAAAATTAGAAGGTATAGATGCTGTAATTGATAAAGATTTAGCTAGTAGCATGCTGGCGGCACAAATTAGAGCCGATGAATTTTATATTTTAACTGATATACCTAAAGTATATATTCATTTTAATACTCCTCAACAAAAAGCTTTAGACAGAATTTCAGTAAAAGAAGCTAAACAATATTTAGCCGAAGGTCAATTTACCGAAGGTAGTATGGCCCCCAAAGTGAGAGCTGCAATTGAATTTGTTGAAAATGGTGGTAAAAGATGTATTATTACTCAAGCCGCCGATTTAGGTAAAGCAGACGCGGGAACTCGCATTGTATTAAATTAGGATTTTCTTTATATCCATAATCGTGTGTAGATAATTTAGAAACCGGTAGGGGAGACCTTACTGGTTTTTTTTATTCTGTTTTATTATAATTATTGTTGCTTACTTTTTACTTTCTTAAACTTATTCAATTCAGTATTTTTCTAATAAATGAAAAATATTAGTGAAGATATATTGGATTATATTTTTTTATTTGCGCATACATATGTAAACAATAAAAGTAAATGCATTATGCGATACAAATGTAACCTTATGTTTAGTGAGTTAAAATCTGCAAAATATTGGTTATTCTAGTAATCAATCAAAAATGGGATGGTATTTTAAGCGTATTTGATATTACATTCTTATAACCAGCTATATATAGTAAGTAACTTCATGTAATTATTCAATGATATTTTGTATTTACCAAATATTTATAATTATTGTACCGGATGCCTTATTTTATTGATTAACACAGCTAAAGTAGTATTTGTTAATCAATTTATTGAAGTGTTTTGCAAAAAACAGTAATTTACATTTGTTAATTGTGTAATTTTACAATCTTATACAGAATTGTTTGTTTAATCCTGTAAACCTACTACTAATAATATACAAATGTAACCATGATAGAAAGAGTAAAATTATTAATGTCAGTAAAAAATCTCTCATCGGCACAATTGGCTGTAATGATAGGAGTTCAACGTTCTGGGATATCACATATATTATCAGGTCGAAATAAACCTTCGCTTGATTTTGTCCTTAAAGTATTAGAAGCTTTTCCGGAAATTAGTGAGGCTTGGCTATTGCAAGGTAAGGGAGAGATGTTAAAAAATAAGGAATATCAGCAGGGACTTTTTCCTGATAGTCAACAGAAACAAAATGAAGAGAAACAGAGCGTATTAGTTGAAAGTACTAATCATCTGCAAAGTGAAGATGCTCCTTATTATCATAAAAAAGATTTGGAGTCTAAATCTTTTGAAACAGCTAATAAACCTTTAGAAAATGAGAAAATGATTTCTAGTTCTTCTCCTAAGGAAAAGGAAGAAATAGCTCATGTGCAAAAGAATATACCTAAAGATACAAGCAAAAAGCTACTTAAACTTATTGCAATTTATAGTGACGATAGTTTTAAAGTATACCATGCTCAATAAGTATTTTTCATGGCTGCTAATAACTGTTATTCAGCATGGTAAGAGCAAATAAAAAAAAGGACATAACCTTTTTGTTATATCCTTTTTTTAAGCTAAATAAGCATTATTTTTAACTGATATTGAAGTGCTAAATAGCTCCTAAGATTAGCTTTGCTTTAAATATTGCGTACTTAGTACTTTTCTCTACCGGCAAAAAAGAAATTTGCTTCAATTTCTGCGTTTTCATCACTGTCAGAGCCATGAACTGCATTTTCACCTATATTGGTTCCACACATTTTTCTTACAGTTCCTTCTGCGGCTTCTGCAGGATTTGTTGCACCTATAAGTGTACGATAATCTTCAACTGCATTATCTTTTTCAAGAATAGCGGCAACAATAGGGCCGGAAGACATAAAATCAACTAGCTCATCATAAAAAGGACGGCCTGCATGAACTTCATAGAACTTTTGAGCATCTTCCTTTGAAAGTTTTGTAATCTTCATAGCTGCTATATGAAAGCCGCCTTCATAAATTTTTTCTATAATTTTACCTGCGCAATTATTTTTATATGCAGTAGGCTTAATCATTGTTAATGTTTTGCTTGTACTCATAATCTTAATTATTGTTAATTTGAATGCAAAATTAAGATATAATATGGTGCGCAGCATTTTTTTCTCCTCCAAAAAGATTATTTTTGCATTTTACTGAAATAACTAATACTGCAACATATTGAATACCAACAACTACAGTGGAATTAGAGATGCTATTTATCAAGCAGAAAATATAATAATTAGCACTCATGCTAATCCCGATGGCGATACTTTGGGTTCTGCTTTGGGTCTTTATCATTTTTTAATTTCAAAAAAACTTAATGCTCAATTAATTTGTCCTGATGTGGCTCCAAACTTTTTATCTTGGATGCCGGCATATGATAAATTTATTACTTATCAGAAATCTCCAACAAAACTTCAAGCTATTATTTCTCAAGCAGACCTCATCATCCATATTGATTATAATGCTTTTCATAGAACCGGAGAAAAAGTATCTCCTTTATTAGCTAATATTAAAGGAATACAGCATGTTATGATAGATCATCATCCAAATCCTGAAGATGGTTTTTCTGCCTATGTCAGCGATCCTACCGCTTGTTCTACGGCTCAACTAGTTTATCAGTTTACGCAATATATTGAGCCTGATATGCTTTTACCTATCAATTCGGCTACTTGCCTTTATGTTGGTTTAATTACTGATACAGGCTCTTTTAGTTATGGTATGGCCGATGAAAAGCCCTATTTAGTAGCTGCGGCTTTGGTGCAAGCTGGAATCAACGACAGATTGATTCATGAAAAGGTTTATAGTAATAATACGCTCAATCGATTAAAATTATTGGGTTATGCTTTGTCGGAGAAGTTAATCATTAACAAGGATGAAAAATGGGCATACATTAGTTTAAATCGTCAAGAATTGGAGAAATATGACTATCAAGCCGGAGATACTGAGGGAATTGTGAATTATGCTCTTTCGGTGTTTGGAGTAAATGCTGCCATATTACTGACCGAAAAGGATGGGAAAATTCGTCTGTCTTTCCGATCGAAAGCTAATTTTGCTGTAAATAAAATAGCAAGAGATTATTTTGGTGGAGGAGGGCATTTGAATGCTGCCGGAGGCAATTCAACCTTAAGTATGGAAGCTACCATAGAAGATCTTAAAATTCGAATGACTGAGTTTAAAAAAGAACTTCAAAATACGGATTTATCATGAAGCTGTGGCAATTAATAATATGGTTTTCTATTTTAATTTTGGTTTCATGCAAACAAGAAGAACCTAATAAAGATAAACATAAAAAGCTAAGTAAACAGCTAATTAAAGAGAGTATGATTAAAACCAATCAGCATCTTTTAAAATCGGAAGATAGGAGTATTAGAGATTTTATTGCTCGTTATCAATATAATATGAAAGAAACAGGATCGGGTTTGTTTTACGAGATTTATAAAAAAGGGAGAGGAGCTCAATCTCATAAAGGTGATGTGGCTGAAATTAATTTTTCTGTTCGTCTATTAAATGGGCAAATGGTGTACAGGTCTGATGAAGAAGGAATAAAAGAATTTGAGATAGGAAAAGGTGGAGTAGAAAGTGGATTGGAAGAAGGTATTTTATTATTACATGTGGGCGACCATGCTAGATTTATTATACCTTCGCATCTTGCTTTTGGCTTATTGGGCGATTTGGATAAAATTCCTGAAAAAGCCACCTTGGTATACGATATTGAATTAATAAATTTAAAAATATAAGATGTTTAGAAGTATTGTTTTATTGTTTACAATTGTAAGTTTGTTTTTAGTTTCTTGTAATCAGTCGGAATTTCCTGGATTTGAAAAAGCTGATAGTGGATTATTATATAAAATACATATTGATAATAAAGGTATAAAGGCTGTTCCTGGTGATTATATGACACTTGAAATGACTTATAAAACTAATGAAGACTCTTTATTATTTGATGCTCAAGGACAAACCTTTCCTTTACAATTGGAAGAGCCTGTTTTTGCCGGTGATATTAATGAAGCATTGGCTTTATTGGGAGTGGGGGATAGTGCTACATTTGTAATCAGAGCTGATAGTTTTTTAATTCGTAATGCTAAATTAACTGTCTTACCTGATTTTGTTGATGAGCAGAGTAAGGTGATTTTTTATGTAAAAGTACATAATATACAAACTCTGGAAGAGTTGCAGGCGGAAGGAGAAGAACGAGCAAAATTAGCACAATTAAAAGAAGACAAGCTTATTGCTGATTATATTGCTTCCCACAATATTAAAGCTACTGCAAGTGAATCGGGTTTGTATTTTATTCTGAATAAGGCTGGTTCAGGTAAAAAAGCTCATGCAGGTAATACTGTATATGTTCATTATAAAGGAACATTTCTCGATGGTACTACTTTTGACTCGTCTTATGATAGAAATAAACCTATTGACTTTCAACTTGGTATGGGGCAGGTTATTGCTGGTTGGGACGAAGGTATTTCGTTGATGAGAGTTGGTGATGAAGCTACTTTTATTATGCCATCGAGTCTTGGTTATGGAAGTGGTAGGGGGCAGATTCCTCCATTTACTCCTCTTGTATTTGAAGTTAAACTAATTGATGTAAAATAAATAACTAAAAAAAATGAAATTTAAATTAATTCAATACCTTGTAATGATGCTGGCAGCTATGGTACTGCTTTCATCTTGTGATAATTCGCACCCAGGTTTTAAGAAAACTGATAGTGGTATTTATTATAAAATAATTAGCTCTGTTGACAGTACTTCTAATATTAAATGTGACAGTGGTATGTTTTGGAAAATGGGTATGAGCTATGGAACTTTAGATAGTCTGCTTTTCGATTTCACAAAAAATCCAAAATATTTTGATATGCCATTTGCTAAGAGTGAGTATAGTGGTGATATTAATGAAGCATTTGCTTTGTTAGCTAAGGGTGATAGTGCACATATAATTATTCGTGCTGATTCATTTTTTATGAAAACTGCTCGTCAGCCTCAAGTACCAGATCTTTTTAAAGAGAATAATGATTTGCACTTCTTTATTAAAATTGCCGATATTGTTACGCAAGAGGAGTTGCAAGCTCAACATGAACAGGAGTTAGAAACAAGAAAGGCTCTTGAATTGGCTGATTTAACAGTGTATTTGAGTGGAAATTATCCTGACTTAGATCCTACCGAAAGTGGCTTGTTTATCGTTAAAGAGAAAAGCGGAAAAGGTAAGATGCCGAAAGATGGGGATTTTTTAAATTTTGATTTTAAGGTTTCGGTACTTAATGGTGCTACTTTATACGACTCTCAGAAATCTGGTCGTCCCGGGGAAGTGGAAAAAGGAAAACCTTTCGATACTCAAGGATTCACAGAGGGGCTGAACACCATGAGAATAGGTGATGAAATTACTTTAATTGTTCCTAGTAAATTGGCCTTTAAAGATCAAGGTCGCCAGGGTATGATTGAGCCTTATACAACACTTATTTATTGGCTTAGGTTGAACAGTGCTACTACTAAAGCACAACACGATAAAGAAATAGCTGCTAAAAAAGCTGCTAAG
>Ga0256826_1002669_pt1 | contig 10802 bp, 7 predicted proteins | sample CV79metaG_FD_185975 | JGI IMG/M metagenome (GOLD analysis project Ga0256826, IMG submission 185975) | Hydrothermal vent microbial communities from East Pacific Rise, Pacific Ocean - CV79 | ecosystem: Environmental > Aquatic > Marine > Hydrothermal vents | place: Pacific Ocean: East Pacific Rise... | reverse complement strand
AAACTTCTTCCTGAAATACTCTGTTTATGCTTGTAACCTCTTCGCTCTTTAATAGTTTGAATCTCTTTAGCACTAGGAAGTCTCCATCCTTTTACAAAGCCTATGTTTAAGTTTCTACAATAGTATTTAGCATTATCATAAGAGAGCTTTTTAAGTCCATTGTTGTTCTGCCACATAAGTTTTGTTTTTGGATCTATGTATGTGTCGATAACATATTTAGCTATATAGTCTTGATACTTAAAGCCATGCTCTTTGTAGAGACTGTAAACACTATGGTTGATGTAAAAGTAGAGACTATTACCTTTAATTTTAAGAGATTTTTTGAGCTTTATAAAGTAGTGTAAATCAGTATAGAGTTTTTGTGTCTTTGGATTTAGCATCTTTATCTTACTTCCTGCTTCGTAGATAAAAATTTGCTCTTTTGTTTTTGAGAGAGTGTTCATCGTCTTGTAATTTTTATCGATGAGCATATAGTGAGCCTCTTTTGGTAGGTCATAATTTATAAGTTCGTAAACACTTTCAAAGCTAAAGACTTTGATTCCTAGTTCTAAATCCCATATCTCATTGATATTTTTCTTCTCGTTAAAGACTATTGTCTCTTTTTGGTTTGCCAGTAAATCTTTAAATTTTAAAAGAGCAGGAGTATCTTTGAGTGCATAGCGTGGAATGTAGTTAATACGCTTTTGTTGTGTTCCGATACATTTAAAGGTAGTAAAATTATCTCCTCTGTTTGTAACAATAGCTCTCATATCAAAGATTTCACAATACTCTTTGGCTTGTGCTTGTGTTACTTGAACTTCATTATCGCTATTGAACTTTATAAGAGTGTTGGGTGTAAGTTTGAAATAAGATGAGAGTTTATACTCTGGCGTTTCAACATTTTTAGCATAGACTTTAATAAACTGTCTTTTATTGTTGAAAGAGATCTGTTTAATTGTATCTTTTGAGTACTCTTGGACTATAGTTTTTTTAGCTTGAGGTGTTATCTCTTTGTTTGTGTAGGGCTTCATAGGATTTAATATGATGAATCTTAAAAGATTAAGAGAAGCACTAAATGAGTTAATGTCAAAATGATCAAGTGTTATAGTGTAAAATTCACTAAATGAAAATTTTCCCTCTTCATAAATTGTTTTATAGCCTTCTAAAACGATAGAGTCTTTAAGAACATCTCTTATAGTAAAAGATATATCTAGTGTATTTACTTCACTAAGAGCAAGGGCATCACTCAGTTTTTCTGCATGAAATTTAAAGTTTTGGGCTGCAGTATCTTTATCGCTTCCAGTTAAAAGACTTTTTTGTATGCTAATGTTAGCAAAATTGATGTTGTAATCAGAGAGGAAAGCTTCCTCCTCTTGACTAAACGCTAGTTTTTTATGCCGTTTAATATAGAGTTGTGCTTTTGTAAGGTTAGCAAAAAATGTCCTATGATACTTATCTGCATTTGGATTGAGTAGTATGGGAGAGTTGAGCGTAAGGTTAAGTGTTTGTTTTGAAGGATATGAAGAGTATTTTCCTTCATTTGAAAATAGTAGGGTTGCTAAAAAAGAGAGTATGAGTAGTATTTTATAGTTCAAATTTTTTCCTTACATTTGTTGTTATTAGGCATCTATTTTAAAGTTCCACGTAAAATAATTATATTCATTATTATAGTCAAAAACAATAAAATAAACATTGAATAGATAAGTATGAGATAGTCTCCAAATACTAAAGGGATAAAAAAGTCACTACTAAAGTGTGTCACTTGTAAGTAGTAATTTCTAAAAAGAGAGAGTATAAGGTGTGCGAATGCTGTTGAAGAGATAAAAATAGATGATGAGATAAGGAGAAACACAACAACTACCTCATTAAGTCCCATACCCATTTGTAAAATGATATGAAGCGATTTCTCTTTTAACTCTAAGATGATGTTTTGAGTGATTAAAATTATGATGATAATTGTAGTGATTAAGATAGTTAAAAAGATATTTTTAGCCATCTTAAAGAGTAGAAAATTCTCATAAGCATCATGCTCACTCTGCAACCGGTCAATGAAGTTGGATTTTAAAACTTGTAATCTCTTCGCACTTTTAGAAATCTCTTGTAAAGTCTCTTTTTGTAACTGCTCTTGGACTTCTAAAACAAGCTGTAAGTTATCTGTTTTAATAAATTTTTTTATCTTACTCTCATCTATAAATATAAGAGCTTCACTCGTTAAAAAGCCCGTATCTACTGTTTTATATCTCTGTAGGTGAAGTTGTTTATATTTGCCTTTTTGCATATTTATCTCAGTTTCATCTTTGAGAATATGTTTTAAAATTTGGTTTACATAAACGCCAGTATCTCCTTTAAAACGATGATTAATATAGCCATCTTTGTAGATATAAAAAGTGATTTTCTTTTTAAGAGTTCTATTGTTGAGTTTTAAAATATAGGTTTTTTTCTCTATCTTTCTTAAGGAAGATAGAATGTTTTTTTGCTCTAAAATAGTTGCAACTTCATGTAAAAACTCTTGATTGTCGCTCTGCATAGTAAAACGAGGTTCAAATCCTAAGTAGCTCTTTTGCAACATATTTGAGTAAGAGTTAAGAAGATTTCCTGTGAAGAAATAAGCACCTATGGAGAGGCTAAGAACTAAAATAATAATGGTAAATATAGAGAGAAAAATCTTAGGACTTTTTGTTTTATACATAATGCCAAAGACAAGTTTGAGTTGAGAGAGAGTCATCTACTTAATCTCCACTTTTTTGATGTTAAATATAAGTGAAAGACCGATGATAAAGAGAGATAAAAATAGAAACTCAACAAGAATAATTCTACTCATAAAACCAGACTCAAAAAGAAAATCTATTGAAAAACTGTACCAAAAACTAAGCGTAAAGAGGGCAAGAAAAACACCAACTAAACTGAAGAAAAAGAGATAAAGTGTCCCTAAAAATATACTGTTTGAACTTACATTGTAGCCCATTAAGTAGAGAGAACGTATCTGTGGCTGAATGGAGAGTAAAGTTCTAAAAATAAGTAGCAAAATTGCACTAGAAGTAGCTATAAGAATTAGAAACTGAATCATATTGCTTAACATATCGTAAAGAGTGATAAGATCATGCTGTTTTTTGTTTTTATCGAGCCAAGTGATAGTTTCATACTCTGTGTCAAACACTTTTTGCAATGCACTCTTTATCTTTGCCAAATGCTCTATACTACTGTTTTGAAGATTGATGGCAAATCCTGAAACCCTATTTTCATCAGCATTATCTAAGCTGTTTGCAAATGAAGCACTACTATAAAGATAGGCCTCCTTTCGATAATCTTTAATCGAACCACCAACGATGAAACTACGCTCTTTTATCTTTTTATCTGCATCGTAAACACTCATCTTTCCCTTATTTCTATTGGAACTAAGCTGTGGAGAAAATCCTTTATTGACTACGTCATTTATGATAAGCATATTTTTGGCATTGTTGTAATCATATAAAAACTCTTTATAAGTTGTGGGCATATACTCTTTGTCAAAGTATTTGGCATCCATAAAGCTAAACGCCAATGGATAGTGAGGGTAAATTCCTATTACATTAAAAGTACCCTCTATTTTTGGTGAGTTTATGTTTGCATAGACTTCTAAGGAGAGATCTAGTGTTGTTTTAATATAGGGTGTAATGCATCTAATGTTCTCTTTGCCAATAGTGAGTAGGATTTTGTTAATCATATCTTCTCTCTGATTTTTGGAGAGAATCACTTCATCACTAAAAGATTTAAGAATGATATGTGGTTGTTTAGCACCAAAGGATTCGCTTAATATATCTTTGTAGTAGTTTATCCCAAATGAAACAATACTTATACTAAAAAAACTCACTATGGTTAACAGAAGAGTAAAGATAGAGATTGTTTTAGAGGATGAGATGAAAAACTTATTGAAAAAAAAGCTTTTAAGGTACAGAGATAACAAATTACTTCCTGAAAACTTCAGTAAGTGTAGCTGGTTTTGCACTCTCTTTTTCAAAATGATAGTGTGCACTTTTTATGGAGTCATAAAGAGATGTTTGATGTGTAACTACAATGTGACATATATGGTTTTCTTTCACAAAATCACTTATTTTTTCTATGATTTTAATGGCAGTAAAGTCATCTAAACTTGCAGTAGGTTCATCTGAAATGAGTAGATTTGGTTTATGAACTATACCTCGTATAATTGCAACACGTTGCTGCTGTCCACCTGAGAGTTCGTTTGGATATTTGTAAAGATTTGAGTAATCTAACTCTACTATGTCAAACCACTTTTTTATCTCTTTGAGTGCTAAGTTTGAGAACTCAGTAGTAGAGAGCTTTTCATTTTTCGTATTTATGTATCCTCTAGCGATAAAGGGTGTCATACAGTTCTCTAAAATTGTAAAATCAGGAAGAAGCATATGTGATTGAAAAATAAAACCAACACTTTTTCTTCTAAAAGCAGCTCGTTTATAGTCACAAAAAAACTTTTTAAAGAAGTTTGTATTGCGTGTAATTTTTGTATTTTCAACATTTAATTCTCCACTCTCAAACTCATTATCTATTGTAGCTAAGTAATTAAGCAGTGTTGATTTCCCACAACCACTTTTACCAGTAAGAAGAGTAGTCTCTTTCGTATTTGCATAGAAGTTGATGTTCTCAAAAATAGTATGAGATTTTTTGTAGATACTTCCATCACTTTTTTTATCAGTAATGGAGTAAACTTTTGTAAGATTTTTGACTTCTATGTAAGCAGATGTATTTTGCATAAATTACTCTTTTACTGTGCTGTTTTAAGTGCATTCATTTGTCAGGCTCTTTGCACTTTTATATCAATACTTTTTTCATTTTACCAACTATTTGAACCAATTGTTCGTGCAAAGGATCTTAAGTCACCATCTGAATATCTTGAAACTTGTCCTTTCATAATACCTTTGAGTGGACCACCATAAGTTCCATATTTATAGCCAAGCAATGCTTTTTCTATCTCCTTAGATGACATGTTCGCGACAACTCTTGACCTTCCTAATGCACGTTTTTCAAAGCCTGATCCGTGACAGCCTTTACAGGCACCAGTATTTACACTGCTACTTGTATATGCTCTCTTCCTTGTTTTTTCGGCTCTTTTTGTTTGTGCTACTCTTTTCTCTTTCGCTAGCCTTTTCTCTTTCGCTAGCCTTTTTTTCTCTTGTTTTGCTTTGATAAGAGCGAGTTCTCGTCTCTTCTTTTCACTCTCTCTTTGATATTTTTGTGCTAACTGTTCTGCTTTTTTTCTTTTAAGTTTCTTTTTTTCAAAGGCAAGAATATCTTTGTCTCTTATCTTAGAGCCTTTCCACTCTACAATAACATCAGCTACATCGTATCTTAAAGGGAATGTTGAGGAGTAGTCTTTAAGATCAGAGATAGCGACATTGTAGTTTTTGTTCTTATATTTAACTGAAACATCATTAATATAGAGATTTCCATTGGAGTACTCAAGTTTAATGATAGGCTTAAGATCTTTGAGCTTTTTAGATTTGAAAAGTTTCTCAGCAAGGGCTATAGGAATTTGAACTTGAACAGGAAAAGAGATAGCATCTGATGTGATTTGTGTTGAGAAAGTCTCATCATCGGCATTATAACTTGATACATCATTATCTATAAAAGCTTTTATTGTAGGTTTTCCAAAAGAGAGATTTAAAATATCATTCAGGGATTTTGCAAGTACTTTAGGAAGGTTCTCTTTTGCTTTTTTGAGTTTTAAAACTTGTTGTCTTTTACTCTTTTCCCATTTTGAAAGTGTAGAACTATATTTTTTATCAATAGCTATTTTTCTTTTTTGAAGATTTTTTTCTGCATCTGCAACTCGTTTCTCAAAGACAGGAGTCTTCTCAAATGTACCTCTTTTGAGATTTTTGAGTTGAGGATAGGGTGGTTTTGTTGGCTTCTTTTTAAAAGAGGTGGTATACTTTTTCATATAAGCATCTTTTTTATAACCTAGATAAGTATTAACCTGAGAATTTGGTAACGATTGTGCAAGTAAAAAACTTGTGAACAAGAGTGTAGTCGTGAATATTTTGAACATAAGGTCTCCTTTGATTAATCTCTATTGAGCATATTGATGAGTGTGTCTTGTAGGTTTGTATCTAATGGTTCTATCTCTGAGAGCTCATAGTTAAAATCCTCTTCATTTTGATTTGCATAAGTATATGTTCTTTTCTGCTGTGCAATAATTTCTGCATTTTTATTTTTAAGTTTTATATCAAAGTTAAAGTAGTTTACTCTTGCTCCAAGCTGCGGGGAGTAAGAGTTTTTATGTTTAAGATATACAGTAAATTTAGTGGCATCTTTACAACTGTGTCTATAGTTTATATGAAGACTCTTGAGTGTTCTTTGAAACTTCTTTTTCCATCCTCTCGAACCAAAACAGTGAGGTGAGTGTTTAAATTCTAAACAGTAAGTTCGTGGTAAAAGATCCTCTTTAGAAAAGTTTTTGCTATTGAGGTAAACACTCTTCTCTTTGAGAAATTTATCATTTCTATTATAGAGTTTATAGGTGATAAAAATATTTCCATCTTCTAGAAGTGTGTACTTTCCACGGAGTTTGTACTGTCTGTATGTTGAATCATTGTAGTTTGTAAACTCCTCTAAGGCACTCTGTAAGTCTTTGGCAAATTCTGTTGCACTGAGAGAGTTTTGATACTTAGCAAACTCTATAAGTGTACTCTTATTGGAAAGATGAAAAAAGTCTGTAAAAATTGCTACTGCCTGAGAGAGTGTTTCTGCTTTGATGTTAAGTTCTGAAAGATTAAAGAGTATTTTATGTTCATCAGTTGAAATGTTTGTGAAGTTTTTATGTCCTAAAAAGAAAGCAACAACTTGGTACTTTTGAAGTTTGTGAAGTTTTGTGAGTTGTTTATTATAAAAGTTTCGTTTCTCTTTGAGTGTATACAGAGAGATATCGGTTGCACAAAGTTTGTTGAGATTTTGAGTATATTCATTGATAAGTTTCATATAAAGAGGAAGCGAAATAGATGAGTCCATAGAAGCTTTTACTCTTATAAGTTTGTCTGTTTTTTTCTCTTGATTTTCTTGTTTACCTTTAAGGATTGTGTATGTTACTCCAATCATAGGCAAATCAGAAACAATTTGAGTTGAAGATTGAATCCTTTTATCTATCTCTCCATTGGTATCAGAAATGGATTGAGATATATCTGAATGCACCTCTGCTTTTATCATATTTGAGAGGCTCACAAGTGCATCTTCTTTTGCATTAGTAAGTGTTCGTGCTTCAGAAATCACCTCTATCTTTTGAGCAATAAGTAGTGTACTAACGACTAGAAGGAGTAAAAATAGTTTCAATGGTTTCACGTTATTTCATACTTTATTTTAATTTTGTCTTAGGTGTATTTTACACTGAATGGATTTATTTCTTGCTGAATTAGGTATAATGAAAGCATGAAAAGTAAATTATTAGTATTTAGTCAATTTTTTCTTATATTTTTGATGATTATCCCTTTTGGGCAACCTGTGAAGTTTTTATCTCTTGGATTGAGTGTAAGTCTATTGGGTATTTTTGTTGGAGTTTTAGCACTTTTAAAAAATAGATTAGGAAATTTCAATATTCGTCCTGATTTAAAAGTAGATGGTAAACTTATTACAACTGGCGTTTATCGATACATTCGTCATCCTATGTACAGTTCAGTTTTGCTTAGTATGTTGGGTGTTGTTATCTTATACCCTATGAATTACGAGTATGTTTTATATGGCTTGCTCCTGCTTACTCTTCTTATAAAACTTCATTATGAAGAGCATCTTTGGAGATGTGAAACTGGGGAGTACCGAGATTACTGTTCGCGTACTAAAAAAATTATTCCTTTTATTTATTAACTATATACAATAAGTTGTGTTGTTATGTTATAATGTTAAAAATAAATATAGTTTAGGATTAAATATGGCAGTTCCAATTCAGGTAATTCGTTTAAGTGTACTCGGTGTCGTAATAGCAGGTTTCGTTACTTTTAAGTATGTAGCAGCTGCTATGATTGAAGATAAGATAGATATGGCGATGACAAAAGCAGGGATTCCTACTGAATCTTTCTCGTATGATACTTCTGTTGACCTTCTGGGTTTTAATACACACCTTAAAAATATCGAATTAACTCTTCCAAATAAAGAGAGTGTAAAGATAGATGAAATTACGATAAATAGTTTTGATGCAGATCATAAAATCCCAGAGTTTATGGATATAGAGATAGAAGGCCTAGAGAGTAAAAAAGCTTTAAAGTCTCTCCCTTTTGCAAGAGCATCTAGAGATATATTTGACAATATGGAAAAAGTGAATGTGAATTTTGCTATTAAATATAAGTTCGATTCTGAGGATAAAATCTTAGATATCAAAGAGATTTCAGAGTCAGTAGATCATCTTGGTGAACTCTCTTTTTCTACAGAACTACATCATATAGACTCAATGCAAAGTTTACTACAGAGAATGATGCTTAACCCTTATTCTCTCTCTGTTGGTAAATCTGAACTTGCATATAAAGATGACTCTCTTGTAGAAAAAATCATCTTAATGAATGCAAAACAGCAAGGTGTATCTGTATCTCAATACAAAGAGAAAGTAGTACAAAAATTAAATAAAGAACTTGATAAAATTGAATCAAAAAAGAGTGCAGCTTTAGAAAAAGAACTTCTCTCAGCTGTGATAGATTTTGTTGAAGATTCAGATGAGTTTTCGATAAGTATCGACCCTCAGAAGCCGATGACTTTACGAGAAATGTCAACTGGAAATCCGAGTGCAAACCTTGAAAAGTTAAATTTAGAAATTAACTAACGCTCCTCTTATACTCTATTTCTTTCCAAAATAGAGTATAATCTTTTTATGAAATTTTCCTCTCTTTTAATTCTGTTGTTACTCCTTTTAAATGCATGTAGCACACCTATCCCTCATGCTGTTAAAGTTGATAATACAGATAAGATTATAAGTTATTTGCACGATGTCAAACCAATCTTAGATAAACGCTGTGTTACTTGTCACTCCTGTTACAACTCTCCTTGTCAGGCTAAAATGAGCTCTTTTGAAGGTATTGATCGTGGTGCAAGTAAAGAGCTCGTGTATGATGCTCTTCGCCTAAAAGCTGCTCCACCAACAAGACTTTTTATAGATGCAAACTCTACTGATGGATGGAGAAAAAAAGGTTTTTATACATTGACTCAGAGTGCAGACTCCAATGCAACTTATAACGATTCTATAATGATGCACCTTCTTTATGATAAAAAAATGCATCCAGAACTCGTTGGTGAATATGCCCCACAAAAAGATAAGCTTATCTGCCCTAGAGATAAAAAAGAGTTAGCTGATTACTTAGATGAAAAACCAAATCATGGAATGCCTTATGGATTTCCTGCACTCAAAGAGAGTGAGTATAAAACACTTGCCTCTTGGTTAGTTCAAGGAGCTCATGGTCCCACAGATAAAGAGCAGAAAAAGCTCATAACTCCTTCAAAAAATGCACAAAAAGAGATAGATAAATGGGAAGATTTTTTTAATAGAGATAGTGCAAAACAGAGACTTACTTCACGATATCTGTATGAGCATCTCTACTTAGCTCATATCTATTTTCCTACTGCTTCAGGTGAGTTCTATCAGTTGATTCGCTCCTATACACCGAGTGGAGTTCCGGCTCAGATAATCCCTACACTAAGACCTTTTGATAGTCCAAAAGTTGATATTTTTTACTATCGTCTTGTAAAAATCCACACTACTATAGTGCATAAAACACATATGGTTTTAAAGTTTGATGATACTTTTTTAGCAAGACTTCATAAACTTTTTATAGAGCCTTCGTGGAGTCAAACGCCAGTTCAAGAGGTAAGCTACAAACAAGAGATAGGTGCAAATCCATTTGTGGCGTTTGAGCAGATACCCATAAGAAGTAGGTATCAGTTCTTACTTGATAACTCTCACTTTATTATGATGAACTTCATTCGTGGACCTGTATGTCGTGGACAGATGGCACTTAATGTCATAAATGACCACTTCTGGATAATGTTTAGGGATCCTGAGTATGATATGGCAGTTCGTCATCCAGAGTTTATAAAATCACAAGTAAAAAATCTTCAACTTCCTATTGAGAGTGTAAATGAGAGTATTTTTAAAATATTTAGTGATGCTTATATTGAGCATTTCAAAGAGTACTACAAGGCAAAAACAGATTTAGCACTCAAAGAGTTTCCTAACGGTATGCCAATAGAATCTATCTGGAAAGGTGAGCGAAGTAGTGATGCACCTTTTTTAACCATATATAGACATTTTGATAGTGCGTCCATTCATAAGGGTCCAATAGGGGAAGAGCCTAAGACAGTCTGGGTTGTTGACTACTCTCAACTAGAGAGAATTTACTATAATCTTGTTGCTGGTTATGATGTTTTTGGAAATGTTTCTCATCAGACAAATGTAAGACGATATACAGATTTTCTACGCTCAGAAGGTGAGTTGAATTTTTTAGAGTATATGCCAAAAGATAAGCGTTTGAGTCTCTATAAATCTTGGTATATTGGAGATGATAAAGTTCAAGAGAAGAGTAGTTTAGAGATAGATGGTTTCGCAAATAGTATCAGATATAAGACTAAGTATCCCAAAAGCGAACTTGTTAGAGATGTTGTAAATCATCATCTTCTCAAAAGCATTGGGTATAAGTTCGATGATTTAAACTATGTAAGTGCTGGTCAATCCAAACCAACTATGCCAAAAGTGTTACAAGGAAGAGATAATCTTTTACAAGCAGCTAGATCTCTTACTGCAGCTGGTAGTGGATTTATTACTTACATGACTGATAGTGGAGCCAATAACCTTTTTC
>Ga0256826_1002668_pt1 | contig 10802 bp, 11 predicted proteins | sample CV79metaG_FD_185975 | JGI IMG/M metagenome (GOLD analysis project Ga0256826, IMG submission 185975) | Hydrothermal vent microbial communities from East Pacific Rise, Pacific Ocean - CV79 | ecosystem: Environmental > Aquatic > Marine > Hydrothermal vents | place: Pacific Ocean: East Pacific Rise... | reverse complement strand
ATATAATCTTTAAATAAATCATTACTCATCTTAAAAACCTTAACTAATTTACTTTATATTATGCAAATGATACACAAAAATGATAAAATTCCATTTAAAGAAAAAGGGTTACTGTGTAACTTTTATCTAAATATTTCCATAAGATCATTCTTAAAACCACTTCTGTGCGGTTTTTCCGAGGGTTAAAAATCGTAATTCATGCTTGAATTCTTTTCTGATTTTTAAAATCTGCTTATGAAAACATTTAGCTAAAAGTTGGCAAGTGCTAAGAAGCAGGAGAGCAAAGAATGAATTACGATGTAATAGTAGTAGGTGGTGGTCATGCCGGTGTTGAAGCTTCATTAGCAAGTGCGAGAATGGGAAATAACACACTGTTAATCTCTATGCTTGCAGAAAATGTTGGGGCAACTTCTTGTAATCCTGCTGTAGGTGGTCTTGCAAAAGGGCATTTAGTTCGTGAACTTGACGCTCTTGGTGGAGAGATGGGACTTATAACTGACGAGGCCGGAATACAGTTTCGTATCTTAAATCAGACAAAAGGTCCTGCCGTTCGTGGGTCTCGTGCTCAGATAGATATGGATAAGTACCGTGTTATTGCACGTAATGTTGTTTTAAATACTAAAAATCTTTCACTTGCTCAAGAGACTGTTGAGTCTTTAATCATAGAGGATGATGTAGTTAAAGGTGTGAAAACTGACCTTTTAAATGATTATATGGCTTCAAAAGTAATTATTACTTCTGGAACTTTTTTAAATGGAATCATTCATGTGGGTGAGATTCAGAAAAAAGCTGGTCGTTATGGAGAAGAGAGAAGTGAAGGTTTAAGTGCTTCACTTAAAAATGATGCAAAACTAAGTCTCGCACGTTTGAAGACTGGGACTTGTGCTCGTATTGACAGTTCTACAATAGACTTTTCTGTAATGGAAGAGCAGGGGGGAGATGAACTTCCTAGTCCTTTTTCTTTTAGAACAAATCGTGAAGAGTTTCGAGCTACTAAAAAACAACTTCCTTGTTTTATTGCTTACACAAATGAGCTTACTCATGAGATTATCTCAAGTAACTTCTACCGTGCACCTCTCTTTACAGGGCAAATAGAAGGAAAATCTCCTCGTTATTGTCCTTCAATAGAAGATAAAGTAAGTAAGTTTGCTGAAAAAGATAGACATCACCTCTTTATAGAACCACAAACTATGGACAATACTGAGTGTTATATAAATGGCCTTTCGACTTCTCTCCCCCCAGAAGTACAACGCGATATGATTCGTTCAGTTGTGGGAATGGAAAATGCGAAGATAGTTCGTTATGGTTACGCCATAGAATATGACTTTGTTGATCCTAGAGAACTTAGACACTCTCTTGAGACTAAAAAGATAAAAGGTTTGTATTGTGCCGGTCAGATTAACGGAACAACAGGTTATGAAGAAGCAGCAGCACAAGGTCTTATGGCTGGTATAAATGCAAGTCTAAGTTTACAAGACAAAGAGCCTCTTATTCTGCGTCGTGATGAAGCATATATTGGTGTTTTAATAGACGACCTTGTTACAAAAGGGACTAATGAACCATACAGAATGTTTACATCCCGAGCAGAGTATAGACTTCTTTTACGTGAAGAGAGTGCCGATACTCGCCTTGGAAAGTATGGAAATGAACTTGGGCTTATCTCAGATACTGAGTATGAGAGAGTAAAGAAAAAAGATGAAGAGATTCGTTATGGTGCACAGCTGTTAGAAGATGTGAAATTCACACCAAACAAAGTGTTTAATGCACTTTTGTCTGAGATGGATGAACAACCTATAAAAGATGTTTCAACGGCTCAGCAACTTGTAGCTCGTAAAACATTTGATGTAGAGAAAATGCTTCGCATAGTTCCTGAACTAGCAAAGTTTGATGAGTACATAAAAGAAGAAATTTTAGTAGAGGGAAAATATGCTCGTTACATAGATAAGCAGAGCCTAGAGATAGAGAGAATGAAAAAGTACCTTAAAATTTCTATCCCTGAAGGTTTTGACTTTACAGGTGTGAGTGGTCTAAGTAAAGAGGTTCAAGAGAAGCTTAAAAGCTTTTCTCCTCCTACACTTCAAGCAGCGATGAATATTTCAGGAATAACTCCTGCAGCTATAGAAATACTCCATATATATATAAAAATGGCAAAAAGAGATGAAAAAAATGGTAAGTAAATTTGTAAATTCACCTTATACTAAAACATATTATTATGTACATACTGGGCATAGAATAGGACTTGATAGATTTCGTAGAGCAGTTGCAATACTTAATGGCTTAGGTGAAGATATAACACTACTTACTTCGGATTACCGCATTGCACAAATCGCTCGTGATTTTGGAATAGAAAAATCTGTAGGACTAGATGTTGTTCGTAATATACCTCAAATTGCTCACAATGGTGATAGACTTATTTTTGATTCTGATGAAGCTAACCCTATTATGCTTGAAGATATGAAGGGATATTTTTCTACTTTTATTCAGCTTACAAATGATTCTATTGCAGTCGAAGAGAAGTTTTTAAATGCAACTGAAGTAAAGAGTATAGAAATTTCTTACTTTTTTGGTGATGATGATTATGAGAAAGATTTAGAGAGAAATTTTTACTTTATAGAAGGTTTAGATGTAAATCTTCAACTCGGGTTTTACTATTTTTTAGATTATGAAGCGATGTTAAAGAAGAAGTTTCCAAAATATTTTGAGTTTGAAGAGTATGATGAAATGATTCTCAAAACTGATATTTTGATCACTTGTTCTCCTCAAGCAGTTTTAGATTCTTTAGCTTCAGGTGGAAGACCTATTTATGTACAAAGAGAAGATTACACAACAGATTTAAACGATAAGTTTAAGAGTTTGAATGTTCCTATGGTAAAAGAGTATGATAAAAATCACTTAAATGTGATAATAGCGAATATAAACGAACAAAATTATGTAAAATTGACGCACAATGATAATAAAATAATAGATTTTATAAAAGAGAGCTTAGCTTTATAATTAATAGAACAAATTTATTATATAATACTTACAAATTTCACAATAAGTGAGTAATCATGAAAGAAAATAGCCGTAGAGGTTTTATGGGAAAAGCATTTGGTGCAGTTGCTGGTGTAGGTGCCATCGCTTCACTTTTCGCTATGAAAAAGTCTTGGGATCCACTTCCAAGTGTTAAAGCAGCAGGGTTCACTACATTAGATATGAGTGGATACAATGCAAATGAAATAGTTACTGAAAAATGGAGAGGGAAGCCTATCTTTGTTTTAAAGTATACATCAGAGATGGTTGCAGCTTTTGACGAGAAGCAGATGTCTAGAACTATTAAGGTTGGTGAAGATCATTTTATGGTAAACCTTGGTCTTTGTACTCACTTAGGTTGTATTCCTAGTTATAATAAAGATGAAGAAAATTTTCTTTGTGCATGTCATGGTGGTATGTATGATGTAACTGGTGATGTGACAAAAGCACCACCACCACGTGGGTTAGACATTCCTCCTTTTAAAATTGATGGTAATACTTTAGTTTTAGGTGAAGAAGGTCCAGAATATAAGAAGATGCTATCTGATGGCACAACTCTTAAAGCATAGGTAGAGGGAGAATTTAATGGCACACTTTACAAAAGCTACAAGTATTAAAGATTGGTTAAATCAGCGTTTAGCAATCGAGAAAGTAGAAAAGGTTATGGCATCTGAGTATTGGATTCCAAAAAATATTAACTTTTTATGGGCAATGGGTATGGTTCTTGTAATCACATTTGCTCTTTTAATCGTTTCAGGAATCTTTCTTTTAATGTATTATCAACCAAATGTAGATCTTGCATTTGATAGTGTAAACTATACAATCATGCGTGAAGTTGATTTTGGTTGGTTATGGAGACATGTTCATGGTGTTGCAGCCTCGGTTGTATTCTTAATCATTTACATTCACATGTTTACAGCGATTTACTACGGTTCATATAAGAAGGGTCGTGAGATGATATGGATCTCAGGTATGCTTCTTTTCATTGCATTTTCTGCTGAAGCATTCTCTGGTTATATGCTTCCATGGAGTCAAATGTCTTACTGGGCTGGTATGGTTATTACTAATCTTTTTGCTGGTGGTTCACTTCATGCTGATGGTTTAGTTGAGTGGATTCGTGGGGATTATGTTCCTGCACAAGCATTCTTAAATAGATTTTTTATGCTTCATGTACTTCTAGTACCTTTAGCAATAATCGGTCTTATTGGTTTACACTTTGGAGCACTTCGTATTCCTCATGTTAATAACCAAGATGGTGAAGAGATTGATTTTGATGAAGAATCTAAAAAGTATTTAGCGGGTGATAAAGCTGGAAGTAAAGTAATTAGATTTGCAAATGACTTCATGTCTAAAGATATGTTAGTTGTTGCAGTTTACTTAGTGTTTTTCTTTTACTTAGTATTTTACCACTACGGTTTTGCAATGGATCCTGTTAACTTTGATCCTGCTGATGGTCTTAAGACTCCTGCTCATATTTACCCTGAGTGGTATTTCTTATGGTCTTATGAGATTCTTCGTCCATTCTCGACTGATGTTGGTCTAATGGCGTTTGCATTTGCACAGGGAATTTTCTTAATGCTTCCATTCTTAGATAGAAGTCCTAATGCTATCCCGGCTTCACGTCGTGGTCTATTTAGATTTTGGTTCTGGGCAATGCTAATTGATATGATTACATTAACAGCAATGGGAAAAGTTCCTCCAGTTGAACCATTTGGTAGCATAGGTTTTTATGCAGCACTTATATTTATTGGTCTTTGGATTTTATTACCAATAATTACATACTTTGAAAAAAAAGCTTAGGGAGTAGAAAATGAAAGAATTATTAATATTAGTAGTAGTAACTATTTTCACTCTTGTGACTTACTATTTAGTTGAGCCTTTTGCACACTCTCAAATGCATAAACATGTAGAGAGTGAAAAGTTTGCTTATAATGATTTGCCAGCTATCACTAAAAAAGGTGATGCTACAAATGGTAAAGCAATTGCAGCTGATGGTTTTGCTTGTACTGGTTGTCACTCAATAACTGTAGATGGTTTTGCTGCTCCTATGGATGCAGTAAGCTCTGCTGCTGCTTATGGTGTTAACCCACCAGATTTAAGTAATGCGGGTGCTATTTATGATGCTAAGTTCTTAAACGACTTAATCAAAAATCCAGCACATGCACTTATGGTTGAGCATAAGTTTGACATCAACAAAGGTCAAATGCACCCAATGTCTGCATTTGCAGGTTTCGGTGGAGATTTAGATCAAGAAGTTGCTGATATAGTTGCTTACTTACAGTCTATAGCAGTAGAAAAAGAAGAACTTACTCCTGCTATGGCATATGAAACTGCTTGTGGTCGTTGTCATGAAGTTAGATATGAAAAATGGACACAGATTGGTAGTAAACCAACATTTAAGAAAAAACAAGATGAACTTGCTTTTGACATTAATGTCTTAGAGTATAAAGATTCTTTAAAAGCTTATATGGGTAAATTACCACCAGATTTAAGTATGTATATTCGTTCACGTGGTGAACACTACATAAGTACTTTTGTTGAAAACCCACAGAACTATTTAGCTGGAACTTCTATGCCTCGTGTTGGTGTGAATGCTCATGCTGCTGAAAAAGTTATAGAGTACCTAGAAGACTCTGGTGACACTAAACGTCACGAACGTGAAACAATTGGAGTAAATGTTATGATTTATATCGTGATCTTTGCTATCTTCGCACTTCTATGGAAAAAACAAGTATGGAGAGATTTACATTAATCTTTCTTAAGCTAGAGAATTCTCTCTAGCTTATTTCCTTTCTAATCAATAGTTTACAACTTCACTTTTAACTCTCTAATTATTATTCATTTTATTTACAATAGTTTTCTATTTAATATTATTATACTAACAATTGGTAATAAATTAATTAGCAGGATGTCGATTATAAAGTAAGAATTATGATTCTATAGATTCTGCAGTATATTTTGGTGAAGTAAATGTATTATTACTTGAGAATATAAGTCAAGAGACCTAAGCTCTTACTTTTTTGACTTACTTATCTTCTATAATTTCTATTGTAGAAGAGAGTAAATCGTGTAATGCTTTGTTGTCTTTTCTAAAAAAAGGCAGTAATAAACCTACAATACTTGTAGCAGAGATTAAAAATGCAATAAACCTCCAAATTCCCATGAAAAATGATACTTTCTCTTGTGTTTTATAAATAACTACTTTAATTCCATAAGCTTTTTTGCCAGGTGTTTGACCTGTTTTACTTAGAAAAAGTGCATAAATTACCCCATAAATAATAGTCGCTATCATAGGTGCAATAGTAGAGTCTTGTAACTCGTCTTTTCCTCCTAGAAATGCATAAGTAATAAGAAACATAATAGGCATATATATCATAAACATATCAGTTATAAGTGCTTTTACTCTATCTGGGTACTTTGCATAAAGTATTTTTACTTTACTCGGTTTTTTATCTTGTTTTTGTTGTTTTAGTTTACGAAATCTCATATAAAATTATAACGAAAAAAAGAGAAGTTATTTAATATTCAACTCACAGTGCTATAATTTCATTAATTAATACAGAGAAGGAATTTTATGCTTATAGATAGCTATGATAGAGTAGTTGACTACTTACGAGTTTCAGTAACTGAACGCTGTAACTTTAGATGTACTTACTGTATGCCAGAAAAACCTTTCTCATGGGTTCCAAAAGAGAACCTTTTAACATTTGAAGAACTCTTTGAGTTTATGAAAGTAGCCATTGATGAGGGTGTTAAAAAGATTCGTATCACCGGTGGTGAACCACTTCTTCGTGAAGATTTAGATAAGTTTATTAAAATGATCTATGATTATGAGCCTTCTATAGATCTTGCGATGACTACAAATGCTTTTTTACTTAAAGGTACAGCACAACGACTTAAAGATGCAGGTCTTAAACGCATCAATGTAAGTATAGATACTTTAAAACCAGAGGTAGCAAAAGATATAGCTGGAAAAGATGTACTTAAACATGTTTTAGAGGGTGTAGATGAGGCACTGAAAGTTGGTCTAAAAGTAAAAGTGAACATGGTTCCTATGAATACTGTAAATGCAAATGAGATTTTAGATGTTTTAGAGTATTGTAAAGAGCGAAAGATGTCCATACGTTTTATCGAGTATATGGAAAATCAGTATGCAAAAAAAGAGATATCTGGTTTGAAGTCTCCTGAACTTTTAGCAATGTTAAAAGAAAAGTATGAGTTTACTGATGATGGTTTTGATGGGACTTCACCTTCTCACTACTACACTATGCCAGATGGTTATCGTTTTGGTATCATCGAGCCGTATGCAGATGACTTTTGTAAAAAGTGTAACCGTATTCGTTTAACAGCAGAGGGAAATCTTATACCTTGTCTCTATTTTGATGAGGCTATGAGTATTTCAGAGTCTATTAAACGCGGTGACATTAAAGGTGCAGCAGCAGTTTTAAAAGAAGTAGTTAGAACTAAACCTGAAAAAAATCGTTGGGGTGGTGAAGATGGTGAAATCTCAACTCGTGCATTTTATGAGACGGGTGGTTGATTAGTGATCCATTTAGTTGAACATTTTTATTCTATACAGGGTGAGGGAAAGTATGTAGGTACTCCGAGCCTTTTTTTCCGCTTTGGCGGATGCAATATGAAATGTGAAGGCTTTGGCTGCACAGAAAAGTCTGAAGATGGTGTAGAAGTATTAGGTTGTGATACTGTGTATGCAGTGAACAAAGAACACTTCTCTCATACTTGGGCAAGTGTAAACTCGAGTAGTGAGCTTCTAAATATTTTAGACCTATATGAACTTCCTGGGGCAGTTGATATAGTTTTAACAGGTGGGGAACCACTTATCTATGCAAATGATACAATATTTATAGAGTTTTTAGAGGCTCTTGTAGTGAAAGGTCATCGTATAACTTTTGAGACAAACGGTTCACTTAATGTTGATTTTGAAAAGTATAGTGTTTATAGAGAGTGTACTTTTGCACTCTCTGTAAAACTGAGTAATTCACATGAGCCACTCTCTAAACGAGTTCGTGGAGATATCATTTTCAATTTAGCAAAGAATGCTAAAGACGCTTTTTTTAAGTTTAGTATAGATGCTGAGTCTATTAATCTAGGTCTTGATGAAGAGATAGGTGAGATTTTGCTTCACTCACCACAAACAAGAGTTTACTGTATGCCTCTAGGTGGCTCTAAACGTGAAGTAGAAGCTAATACGGAACCTCTTATAGAGTTTTGTAAGGTAAAGGGTTATAATTTCAGTGACCGTTTACACATAAGAGTTTGGGACGAGAATAAGGGAGTTTAAGTTTACTGTTAGACTCTCTTCTAGAGGACAAATCCTCCCTGCCGGTCTGAGCCTCCAAAAGAGAGTCTAACAGTAATAAAAACTTGAAAAATGGAAGGGAAATGATATGATAATACGAAAAACATTTAAATTTGAAAATGCCCACATCGTACGTGGATGCTCTACAGTCAAGTGTAGAAGTTCACTACACGGACATTCGTACAGAGTAGAACTTCTTTTTGAGTCTAACTTTTTAGATAATGGTCAGATGATTTATGATTTTGGTTTGATGAAACAAAATATGAAAGACTTAGTAGAGTCTTTTGATCATGCTGTAACTCTCTGGAATAAAGATGAACAAGCATATATAGAAGATATGAAAAAACACTCTCAGCGTTGGGTAGAGCTTCCTGTTTCACCATCAGCAGAACAGTTTTCTCGCGTTATATTTGTAATGATAGATAGATTGCTTTCTTTAACTTCTTCTTCAAATGGCGAAAAAGAGGTCAAATTAAACTCTATCATAGTTCATGAAACACAAACAGGTTATGCACAGTGTTTTAAAGAAGATGCTTACTCAGAGATGATGGGTCTTATTAAACTAGAAGATATTAAGTTCTCTCAAGCAGTGCTTGAGGATTTTAATAATGCACAACTTTTAGAGAAAATTATCAAAGGTGAGAAGTTTACGAACCCCACTAGTGTTTAAATCGTTATAAGACTTTTATATTTACTTGAGGTAAAACTAAACTTCGTACTTATCACTTTTACACTCGAATCTTTTTCAAGCAGAGAAATACTCTCATCTATCATAATAAAACTATTACCTTGACTCAGAGGTGAAATCATTCCTGGTGAAAAGTGTTCACAAGGTGTAAAAAACTCACCATCAAAGAAACCAGGTATCAAACTTCTTCGTCCCGCTTTTGTTTTAGAGTCTTCTTTTATCTTGGCATGTATAGTGTTTATAAACTTTTCTTTTGCTCCACTAAGTGCATAGATGATACTTGTTCCAAATAGCTCAAAGTTTAATGCAGCTGCAAGAGGATTACCAGGTAGGTTTAGGATGATAGTATCTCCTATCTTACCAAATGTTGTAGGTTTCCCTGGTTTGATTTCTATCTTATCAAATAAAATGTTATACCCAAAAGCACCAAAAGCCTCTTTTGTAAAGTCAGCATCACCAACACTCACTCCACCGCTTGTTATAACAAAGTCACACTCGAGAGCACTTTTTATATGTTCTTTTATATCCTCCATAGTATCACGAGCCGTACCTATAAACTCTACATCACATCCTAACTCTTTTGCACGAGAGAGAAGAGTAGGTGTGTTTGTGTTGTAGAGTTGGTAAGCTTCTACTTGTTCAAAGTGCATTTTTAGTTCATTACCAGAAGCAAAAAGAGCTATACGAGGCCGTTTGTGTACCTTAATATGACTTATCCCTTGAGAAGCTAAAAGAGTTACTTGGTGGGCATTTATAATATCACCTCTGTGAAGGAGTTGTATATCTTTTTTTATATCTTCACCTGCGAAACGAATATGCCTACTCATCGTTAAGTTTTCAGGAAGTGTGACACCTTTATCTGTAGTAATAGTATCTTCTATAGGAACTATACACTGCGTTCCAAGAGGAATCTTAGCACCTGTCATAATCTTTATAGCCGAGTTAGAGAGAAGTTCACCTGTGAAGTTGTCACCTGCAAAAATAGTGCAGGGCACAGGAACACTTTTACCTGAGTCTTCTACTTTTACAGCATAGCCATCCATAGCAGAGTTATCAAAAGGTGGAAGGTTATGAGTTGCTATTACATCTTCAGCAAGGACAAATCCAAGCGCCTCTTCAATAGGTACAATTTTTAATGATGTAGGTTTGATATTTGTATAGATAAGTTCAAGAGCTTTCTCAACTGAAACTGCCATAAGTAATGCCTTATAAATTTAATAAGTTTATTATATTATAATTTCGTCATGAATGAAATGTATAGTACAGGTTTAAGCCTGCATAGTATCACCACAGTAGCTTTATTGGCCGTAATATTTTTAAATCTTTTTTTCCTAATGAGTATGAATGACTTAAAAAAGTATAAAAGACGCAACTCTATTTTCTTACAACCTCTCACTTTCACTATTTATGGGGTGACAATTTTTACTGGAATTATCATGATGGCAGCAAAACACTTAGACTTTAGTTTTGCAAATATTATTATGATTATTATCAGTATTGTATTTATAGTTTTAGAAGTAAAACGTTTAAAGTCTTTAAAGTATTTGAGTATGACCAAAGATCATGCGTTTAATGCTTACAAACCAATAGCAAGAACTATATTACAAATGGAATTTATATTGATGTTACTTCTTAGTTTAGGAATGTGGTTTTTATGATTTATATCTTTGATGATAAAGCTGGAGATACTACTCTCCATTTAAAAGGTGAGCTTCATAAGTATCTTGTAAAAGTACGTAGACATGATGTTGGAGATACTATAGCTTTTAGAAATCAAGAAAA
>Ga0256826_1002665_pt1 | contig 10804 bp, 10 predicted proteins | sample CV79metaG_FD_185975 | JGI IMG/M metagenome (GOLD analysis project Ga0256826, IMG submission 185975) | Hydrothermal vent microbial communities from East Pacific Rise, Pacific Ocean - CV79 | ecosystem: Environmental > Aquatic > Marine > Hydrothermal vents | place: Pacific Ocean: East Pacific Rise... | reverse complement strand
AAAAGAGTGTAGCTATCATATAAATACGACTATTAAAAGTACAAAAAAAGGTAATGAACTTTTTCTAAATGCAAAAGCCAATAAAGGAGTAACGATTGTATTCAAGTGTCAATAATCATGATACCAGCACTTCTATACTCTCCATTAAAGAGATTTTAGCTGTTATAGTTGTTTTTGCCTTTGTACTTTACCTTCTATTTCCAAAAGGAGATATTGAATCTTTTATTAAAGATCAAGAAGGACATACTAACCTTTCCATTAACTATTTGGAAAGTATGTTGCTTTACCACCCCGAAAATAAAAAGCTAAAAATGATGCTTGTAAAAAAATATGATTTTGTAGGAAAAACAGAACAAGCATTAAAACTCAATCAAGAGCTTATTGATGAAACAAATGAAAAAAGTATGCTTGTACAACTTTATAAACAACACTATCTTCTTAAAAAACTAAATTATTTTAAAACAGGAGATAAAGAGTTATTAAAAAAACTGAAAAAACAACTTTTAGATTATTATAACTATACTAAAGGAGAGAGAGATACCCTCTTTTTTTATGCCGAATCAACCAATATAGACTATGCTTATATTAAATACCATTCACTCAAAGATTTAATGAAAGAAGAACCTAGTATCATAGATTATGAACTTGAAAAAATCAGATATTATCTTGCTGACAAGCTTAACTATAAAGAGGATGCTTATAGACAACTAACTCATCTATTAAACTATGTAGAGATAGAGCAAGAGTTACAAGCATATGCTATTCATTCTCTTATCGCCCATCAAGAATATGAAAAAGCTGCTAGCATTACACAAAATCTCATGCTCAACTCTTTTGAAGATTCTGATATTACAAAATATTTTCATCTATCACTTTATGTATTAAGTCAAAATAAAGAACGAAAAAAAAGTTCAATTAGTACACTTATTGGACTATACGTCAATATTAAAGAGTTAGACAGTGCTGATATTTACACCGTACTGAATACACTTTTACAAAATAATAACCTCAAAGAAGCCAGTAGTTTTGCCTATAAGTTATTTTACCAAATACCTGAAAAATTTAATGAAAAAAATATTGATTTAGCATTAACTGTTTTAACTTATAATAGTCAATTAGACTCAGCATTAGAAATCAGTTCATTTGCTTATCATAAGTATCATCAACAAAAATATCTTGATAAAAGTATTCAATTTTCTCTCTGGTCAGGAAAAATAAAAGAGGTCACAAAACTCAATATAGTAGGATACAACTCCTATACTGACTCTAAATATGAAAACTATCTCTTGGAACATACCTCTTTTAATAATGGTTATCAAATTTTAGGAAAAATTTACCATAATAAAGTAAACCACGGTAACTATAAATTTGTTAAAAAGCTTTCAGACTACTTCATTTACACTGGAGAAATAGATAAAGGTGAAATATTTTTTACTAAACTTCTCAAAAAAGTTTCACAAAAAGAGGTGCATGCTGCTACCATTAATTTTTCTTTTGACAATAGCCATTTTGAAAAAGGATTTAAACTCTATACCCAATACAAAACACAATATGGCATAAATACTCAATTACAAAATAAAACAATTAAAAAACTTCTAGCTGCAAAAAAATTTAAACAAGCTTATCGTTTAGCACAAGAACTTCATCAAAACAATACCCTAAAACATAAGCAACTTTTTGTTGATTTATCTTGGTATCATAAAGATTATAACTATTTATATCGAATCCTTTGGAACTATGAAAAAATAACCTCCCTCGCTATTCCAGAATATGAACACTTAATTTTATTAGAAAAAGCACTCAATGGTGGAAAAAAAATAGAATACCTTTACCAAAAAGCATGGAAAGAGACAAAGAGAAGTGACTACTTACTCGCACTCCTTTATGATTCTTTTGATAAAAAAGATTTTCAACTATTTAAAAGAACCATAGATAGTATCGATCCTATCCAAAAGATAAAATTTGAAAAAGATATTAACTATAGAGTACTATTGGCAAATTATTATATTCAAACAAAAAATCTTAACTTAGCACTAGACTCATTTCATAAAGCCTTAGCTTTAGCACCAAACAAAGTAACTACTCATCAATCTTATTTATGGTTTCTACTTGACAACTATGCTAAAAACAGCTCATTAAAAAATGAAATTTTAGTTGAATTAGCACTACTTAAAAAAGCCCCATCATTACAAGAATCCATAGGTATTCCTGCTGTAATGGCAGCAATGGCTCTCAAGAAATATGAATTAGCTTCACGTTGGAATCTTCTGCTTTTACAATCTAATCCATCAAATAGTGAGTACCAAAAAGTACACAAAGAGTTACAATTAGCAGCACAAGCAAAAATGTATGAGCATTATGACAAAATGCTTAACAATGACTATTTAAAAGGTCAAATAAGCTTAAAAAAAGAGCATCTTTCAAAGGCAAGTAATATGACACAAAGTAACTTTTCATACCAATGGAAGGCTTACAAAAATATTGAATCTAAACTTTCATTAGCACACTATGAGTATCAAACAGAACATCAAAAGAAACAAACAGATACTTCATTAGAGTTTGCCCTAAGAAACACTCAAGAGAGGTTTTTATGGGATTTTAAATTTGCACCTCATGATGCTGAAACAAACTATTTTAGTGCTTCACTTAACCTTGGATACCAACTTAGTTCTTTAAATATTAATCTTGAATCTAAATATCAAAATAAAACAACATTGACTCCCCAATTAGAGCAAAATGGATTAGAAAACTCTCTTGCAATTTCACTCAATAATGCTCTCTCTCGCCGTGTCAGTTTAGGATTTCTTTTCAAAAATAGTCAATTTAAAAATCAACAAGGCATTGCATTAGGAACAGCTAAAACAATGCAAGTTTCTGCCAACTATATTTTACGTTCAGGTTATCCAGATATTAGTTTTAATACCTATCTAAATCATAATAGTTTTACACAAAATATTGCTCATAATTTTTCTGAGTTTGGTATTGCCAGTAGTATTGGTACAGCTCGACAATATACACTCAATAGAACATGGAAGCCCTTTGCAAGCGTAGGATTTTCTATTAACAATCAAAAAAATTTGGGTTCTTCTCTCTCCTTTGGTCTCTCCAAAATGTTACGGAGTAAAGACTCCTTAGATTTTCTCTTTCACTATAGTAATGGAATAGGTGTTATATCGGAACCTATTTATGGTCTGGAGCTAAAATATAGATTTTAAACACGTATCTCTATGCAACTCTATGCTAAAATTTCCATAATATTTTTACTAAGGGTTAATGATGGTTTTTATTGATGACGTTAGAGCAAACGAAGTAATGGATAGTAGAGGAAATCCTACTGTTCAAGCAACTGTAAGTTTAAGTGATGGAACAGTTGCATCAGCAATTGTTCCAAGTGGTGCAAGTACAGGAAAAAGAGAAGCTTTAGAACTTCGTGATGGTGGAGATCGTTACATGGGAAAAGGTGTTTTAGAAGCATGTAAAAATGTCAATGAAAAAATTTCAGATGCGTTAATTGGTCTCTCACCATTTAATCAAGCTGAAGTTGACATTACAATGAAAGCTCTTGATGGTACAGAAAACTATGGAGAACTTGGAGCAAATGCTGTTCTTGGTGTCTCTATGGCAATTGCACGTGCTGCTGCAAAATCTTTAAATATGCCTCTTTACCGTTACCTTGGTGGTGCAAATGCTGTAACACTTCCTGTTCCTATGTTTAACATTATTAATGGTGGAGAGCATGCAAACAACTCTGTTGACTTTCAAGAATATATGATTATTCCTCAAGGTTTTGATACTTTCTCAAGAGGACTTCAAGCCGTTGCTGAAATCTATCAGCATCTTAAAAAGATTATTGATGCCATGGGTGAAAGTACTGCTGTTGGTGATGAAGGTGGATTTGCTCCAAACCTTAAATCAAACGAAGAGCCTCTTCAAGTTATTATTCAAGCTATTGAAGCTGCTGGATACAAAGCTGGTGAAGAAATTGGTTTAGCACTTGATGTTGCTGCTTCTGAGCTTACAAATGATGAAGGACTTTATGTTCTTAAATCTGAAAATAGAGAACTAACTTCAGCTGAATTGGTTGCATACTATGCTGATTTATGTTCAAAGTACCCTATTGTATCTATTGAAGATGGATTAAGTGAAGACGACTGGGATGGTTGGAAAATCTTAACCCAAGAGCTTGGAGATAAAGTTCAACTTGTGGGAGATGATCTTTTTGTCACCAATGTTTCTATTTTGGCTGAAGGAATTGAGAAAAATATTGGAAATTCAATTTTAATTAAACCAAATCAAATTGGTTCAGTTTCTGAAACAATGCAGACTATTAGATTAGCACAAAGAAATGGTTATACTTGTGTCATGTCTCACCGTTCTGGAGAGAGTGAAGATACTTTCATTGCTGACTTTGCTGTAGCATTGAATACAGGTCAAATTAAAACAGGTTCAACAGCAAGATCTGACAGAATCGCTAAATACAACCGTCTTTTAGAAATTGAAAGAGAATTAGGACAGTTTGAATACCTTGGAGCTTCTATTTTTAACTAGATGACAATTTCATTTAAAGAAGATATTCAACCCTATATAGAAAAGCTCGAAGAGATTATCGGGCTCTCATTTAAAGTCTTTTTGGCAACAACAGTGATTGTTGCCATGCTGGGTGTCTACATTGCAAATTTACTTTATGGAAATCACTCCTTACAAGTTCTTCAAAATTTAAGAGCAAAAAATCAATTTTTACAATCTGAAATATTAGTACTTAAAAAAGAAAATGCTACCTTACATAAAAAATTTTTAGAATGGACAGACGCAAAATAACATTATAAAATACTTATTTTTTAACCAATACCTTAATTACAATCATTGAAATAATTACTTCCAAAATACTTGCTAAAATAACAGCATAATAATCAAATATATTAATACCTCTATGTTCCTGTGCAATGGTTGCAACAGCAATCATTAATGTTAAGGGCATAGCTAAAGCAAAGGCAATAATAACAGCTTCTGACTTTGCAATAATAAAAGACAAAGCAAACCCTGCAAGTAATCTAATACCAAACATTAATACTAACAAAACCAATGTCATACTTAAAATTTCTGGTAAAAAGATATTTTTTAAATCAAATGATGCACCTACATGAATAAAAAATATGGGTACTAAAAATCCAAATCCAAAACTTGACATTTTCTCCTCTAACTCTTTTTTATGATGAAAAAAAGTTGAAATAAAGACACCAGCAATAAATGCACCAAAAGCAACTTCTAAATGTAGTTGCATCATGATAGCAATCATAATAAAAAAGATACCCATTGCCAAACGTAAATCTTGATAACGTCCATCTAGCGTTTTTGTACTCGGCATTAAAATACTTTTAAACTCAGGATACCACCAAAAAAGACGTTTAAACATCAAGTATAACATAACGATAAAACTTAAAAAGATAATAAGCATTCCAATTTTAGAGAGTAACTCTTGAGTAGTATTCACCGTAGAAGATGCTTCAAAAACAGTTAAGGCGACAATACTAAGGACTTCTCCTAAGGTACCAACTAAAAATGCTATTTTAATCCAACGTAACTCTTTTCCATACTCTTTAGAAAGTGTCGCAAGAATTCCAATAGAAATAAGAGGTAAAATTAAAATTAAAAAAGTAGCCAAATTAAAGACAATTCCCAAACCTGTTGCCAGTCCCCACATAATTAATAAAAAATAAAGAGCTTGAATAATATAAACTCTGGGCATTTTAAAAATTGATTTTAAATTAACTTCTAATCCTGCTAAAAACATTAAATATAGAAAACCTACATCTGAAATAAGTGTAAAGTTAGGATCTTTAATACTTATAACACCATACATTGCCAGAAAAGAACCCAAAATAATTTCAATGGGTGCTGTTGGCAAACGTATGAGTCGAGAGAAATGTGGAGAGAGAACTAAAACAAGAGAGACTGCCAAAATTGCAGCAATATTATCATGCGTCATGGCAGCTTATTGCTACTCCATACCCCAGTCGTTCTAACATTTCTCTGTCTTTAGTTGGGGCATCACCAACTGTTGTTAAGTAGTTTCCAATAACCATAGAATTTGCTCCAGCTTCAAACATTAACTCTTCACAACCATCAAAAAGAAGTTCTCTACCAGCAGCGACCATAAGTAATCTCTCTTCACCAAGAAGATTTCGAGCCTTTTTAACAATGCTCAGTGCCTCTTCCCTTGAAATATTTCTACTTTTAATAGGTAATGCTTCATTAGGATGATAGAAGTTTAATGGTGTTGACTCAGGATGAAGAGAGGCAATAGAGTTTAAAAGAGATTCTCTATCTTCTGCACTCTCTCCCATTCCAAAGATTCCACCTGTACAGAGTTGAAGTCCAACATCTTTGGCATTCTGACAGGTCTTATAACGTTCCGACCAAGAATGTGTTGTGCAAATAGTAGGATAATAAGCTTCAGAAGTTTCCAGATTATGATTATAACTATCTATTCCATGTTCTTTTAAATAACGTAATTGCTCAAGTGATGCTGTACCATTACATGCTATTAGATTTAAATTTTCAACTTCTAATTTAATGGCATGTGCTGCACGTGCTACAAAATCTACTTTTTTATCATCAAGACCTTTTCCTGCTGTCACCAAACAGTAGCCTAATGCACCATGAGCTTTCGCTCGTTTTGCTTCTTCAACAATTGTTTCTATTGACTTATAGTTATAGCGTTCAATATCAGCATGATAACGTACACTCTGTGTACAAAACTTACAATCTTCTAGGCAAGTACCACTCAAAATATTATTGATGGCACATAAAAATATCTCTTTTTTCATACTCGCATTATTCCAAGTTTCATAGAAAATCTTGCTGAAATAGTTGGTTGATAAAAAAATAATTAAAAACTATATTGTATAATACAGTTTTAGTAATTTAATTTATTTGATCGAAGGACTCTCTTGAACAATTTTCAAAAAATTTTACTGGTATTAATTTTAATACTAATTCCTCTAAGTTATTTTGTTTTAACTGAGATAAGTAAACAAAAGGTTATTGTAATACCCCCTATAGAAGTTGTGAAGGTAGCTCCCAAAGAAAATATCATAGATACTCCTGACACAATTTTATCAAACCTAAAAGTAGCTGTTCATTTATCTAATGAAGAAGAGATAATTTCTAAAGAAGAAGAAGCAAATGAAGTATTAAAGGTTTTACAAGACAATATCCATTTACCAATAATTAAAGAGAAAATCATTAAAACTTCTTCAGGAGCTCAGGCAATAGAAACATTAACAAGTCAAAAGAAAATTCCTATCAAGAAATATCTTGTCCAAAAGAAGATTGTAAAAAAACATAAAGTTAAAAAATATGCTCTTAAAAAATCAAAAGAACCTATTAAAACAACAAAAGTTTCACCTAAATCTAATACGTTAGCTCAAAAGAAAATAGTTAAAGAAAAACCTACTCTTGCCCTACCCATAAATATTCCAACTGCTAATAATAAAACGACGACTCACCATTTATCACGGGAACAAGAAGTAGCACTTTACAAACAACAACATGCCAAAGGATTAGAAATTGTAGGAGAATCAAAAACTTTTGAAATTAAAGACCCTACTCAGTCTCTACCAGATGAATATTATTTTAAAAAGCATAACCCTAAAGTTAATCAAGCTGTAGAGTTAAATCAGTTTGTAGAAACATTAGGAGTTGTAAAAGTCTCGAAACAATATGAAGTACAAAATAAAATACCTCAAAAAGTCGAACTTGCAAAAGATGGTGTCGTTGATATTTCTACAGCATCCATAGAAACAAAAGAACTCAAAAGATTAAAATTTGTAAAGCCTCTAGAAGTGACTGAGGTTTCTGAAACATTTGAAGCGTCTCAAGCGAAACGCTATTTACCCTAATAATTAAATAAGAACAAGCCCTGACATTTTCCAGGCAAGAATACCTCCTCGGTAATAAAAAATTTTATCTTTAGGGTAGCCAAGCTCAATTAATTGATGAATTGAGTCTGATGCAGTAGAAGAGAAAGCATTCTCACCAAAAATCAATAATTGGTGAGGATATTTAAAAAACCATTTCTTTTTCATTTTTTTACCTGATCCTAAAAGCTTTAAAACTTCTTTTTGATAGGGACTTCCATCAATTAACATCGTAAAAGGTAAATTAATAGCACCTGGAATAGTTTCTTTTTTATACTCTTTACTTGTTCTAACATCTATTACTAATCTTGACTTTTTCTCTTTTAATTTATCTAAAAAATCTAAAGTCTCTAGTTCTCCTACAGTTTTAACGCCATCTATACTCATTGCTTGAATACAATATGGTGGACAAGAAGGTACATTTTGACTAGCTACTCTATCTATTGTCATCTCTTTACCTAGATGAATAACATCCACACTACTTAATGTTTCAGTAATTTTAATTGATGTTTCTTCATTATTAGAAAGAGGAACCAATGTTAAAGGAGATTTTTTTGGTAAAAGTAGAGGATTGTCAGATTTACATTCTTGAACATTATTATTGATAATTGCTTGACAACCTTCATCAGCATAAAGTCCAAAAGAGAGTAAAAGTAAAAAAAAATATTTATTCATAATCAATTCCTTAGGAGTGAAGCTTTCATGAGTTCAGCAAGTGAATACGATTTTGAGCCTAATTCAAAAGCCAATACTGTTCCTTCCTTACCAACAACAATAGTTAATGGAATTATTCCTGTCCATCCATACTTTTCTTGTAAATATGCGTAAAATTTGCCTTGAGAATCTCCTGAAATAATATGATAGTTAATCCCATATTCTTTAATTTTAGATAAAGACTCCTCTTTTGTATGTTGTTGTGCCTCAATAGCAATTACCTCAAAAGAATCACCAAGTTTTCGTTTTAAATTAACCAACTCAGGAATTTCTTTTTTACAAAACTTACAATCCCATCCAAATACTTTTAAAAAAACTATTTTGTCTTTCATCCCTTTTATATGAAACTTTCTGTCAGCAACACTTATTTCTATTTTTTTATTCATTACTGTCTCAAAAGTATAATCAACATTATGCATATTTTTAACTTTATCAATTTTATATGAAACTTGAGAATATGTTTCCTTAAGCCCCTCGTTTTGACTTACAAAAAAGAAAATACCTACTGCAATTAATAGTAAAAATAAAACTATTACACCTTGTGTTTTATTCATTAACGTTACTCCTTTTAATAATAAATGTTAGAATAACAAAATAGTTATTCAAAACATCTTTAAAAAAAGTTACAAATAGTTTTATTTTATTTCACATTTTCACTTTTACTACCTATTTAAGCTTTATAATTCTCGAAAAGGAACAATATGACAACATTACACTATCAAAATGAACTTTCAGTACAATTACCAAATACATCTAGCATTGATACATTATTAGGATTGAAACATTGTAATCAAAATCGTGCTTTATACTTTAAAATTCTCAATAGTTTTGTAAGAAGATACCAACACATTAATTTACATCAAATAGAAGACAGACAAAGAACACTTCATTCACTAAAAGGTCTCTCTGCTACTTTAGGGATGAACAATCTAAATAGAACCATTACACAACTAGAAGATTCATTTGAACCAATATATATCAATAATTTTGAACAGGAACTCAGTACTATTGTAGAGAACATTATAAATATATAGTAAATTTATAATATTAAGTTAATAGTTTAAGATTAAATTAATTATATGGGATATATACTTTAGCTAAGTAACAACTATCTAAAGGGATTATATGAAATCTTTACTATTAACTATTTTATTTTCAACATTTGCATTAGCAGATATTTCAGTCTACATCTCACATAATAATCAGATTAAAAAGGTCTCACAAAAAGAACTTGCCAACCTTTATCTTAAAAAAACTGACAATATAAAAGGGATTAAAGTTACCCCTATTGATAGTAAAAATCAAAAACTCTTTAAAGAGTTCTACTCTAAGATTGTCAAAAAAACACCCAGTCAATTACGTGCTTACTGGATAAAACAAATTTATAGAGGAGATACTCAACCTCCAAAGAAACTCTCAAAAAATGCCATTAAAAAAGCTTTAAAAAAAGGTTCACATATTATCACATATGATGCTAACCCAAAAACTGGAAGAGTACTACTTACCATAAAATAATTTGCTTCAAAAGGTAACAACTTAAATATATTGTTTTTTATTGCTTAAAGAAAGCAATGAAAACTTTTAAATAACGACTAAAATAGATTTAAAATTTATTTTAAAGTTTAAGTATGAAAAAAAACACTATTTTACATAGACTCCGTACTATTTCTTTAATTGCACTCAGTTTCTTCTTACTTCATATTATGGCAAACTATCTTTTTGCAACCAATAATATTAACTTTATGCAACAAATCATCAATAGTAAATTAAAAATTTCAACACTTAATCAAAAAAACCTTCAACTATTAGAAGATATTCGAACAGTTTTTGAAGATAGTGCAAAAATGAATGAACCTGACTATTTACATATTGCCATAGAAAAAAAACAGACTATTTTAAAAAATTTAAATAAACTTCAACAATTTGGACACAATAAAAATTTAACTACCATAGAAAATGAATTTAAAAAATTCTTTCAAACTTCTTATGATATTACTGAAGAATTAATCAATCATCAAAATCCCAATATTAATCAAATTATACACCTACAACAGATAACCCGTGAACAAATTTCAATATTTGAAACCTTAAAAATACACTCAGATAAAGAGTTAAATGATGAAATAGTTAAATTTACTTCTAAAAATAATAACTATTTTATGTTTACTCTT
>Ga0256826_1002664_pt1 | contig 10807 bp, 13 predicted proteins | sample CV79metaG_FD_185975 | JGI IMG/M metagenome (GOLD analysis project Ga0256826, IMG submission 185975) | Hydrothermal vent microbial communities from East Pacific Rise, Pacific Ocean - CV79 | ecosystem: Environmental > Aquatic > Marine > Hydrothermal vents | place: Pacific Ocean: East Pacific Rise... | reverse complement strand
TTCAGAGTTATTATTAGAATTACTAGAAAATAAGTTTGCATCATTTAAAATTGAATCTTCTGAAACATTCAAGCCTCTTAAGCTATCATTTACTCCATCTACAGATGTACCTTCATGAGTATTTATACCAGCATCGCGAAGATCAGCTTGTATATTTGTACTAGCCCCATTAGCATCAGCAAAATTAGCAACAGAACCATCAAGTGTTTGAACAGAAGCACTCTCTTCTCCAGCTTCTGTTTCAATATCTTCAACATCTTCAACATTATTTGTATTATTTTCTTCTATCATAGCAAGCACAGAATCTTCTTGAGTAACTGTCTCATCTTTTGAAAATTCATGATAACTCATAGATAAATCAAAAAGTTGTGATTCATTTCCAGATATTGTAATTGCACTTCCATCATATAAAGAAACAATAAGATTATCACTTAATGCATTTAGTTTATCACCAAATACTGTTTCACCAGAAAATATCTCACCTTCTTGCGAAAGCTCTCTAGTACTTGCATCTGCACTTTTTGCATAAAATTTACCATCTAAATTGATTACATTTCCTATTACATTTGCCATAATAAAACTCCTAAAAATAATTTAATTATGTAATAGTATGATAAATATGAAATATTGTATATTGGACTCAGGTACAATAGTGTAAAATTTTACACTTTAGATTAAGGAAGTTATTATCAAAAAGATTAAAGAAGCAATAATATCTTTAGACATTATGCCAAAAGAAACTTACGCTAAGTTTAGTAAATTTTCAAAACTCCAAAGTGCTTCTGCAGAACAAATATGGCAACATTATCCATCAACTGGAGCAAATAACTACAATCCAAACAATATGGTTTTAGAAGCTTCTATTATAGAAACTTATCTTTTACTAAACTATCTAAGAGAAAATAAAATTAAAGCTAGACTTTGGCATAACAATCCACTTTTTATACATAATGATAAACTTTTAAGAATTAAAGGTGATGAAATCATAGAAGAAAATTTAGATAATATTTATTTTGTATCTATGCGAGAAGCTCTCTCTCATCCATTTTTTCGTATTTTACAAATTATACTAAAAAACAAAGGTGGTGATTTAGTAAAACCAAATATGCAAACTATGCAAAATACTGGTTGCATGAACAAACTCTATGCCCTTAGAGAACTTTACCACAAAAGAGAAGAATATCTTGGTGATATTATCATACCTTTTAATATAACTACTAGAGATTATGAAGTCTTCATGAAGTATGTAAATAAAAAATTTGGCTCTAAGATAGTACTAAAAAAAGATTGTGTACAAGAGGGAAAAGGTGTTATTTTTAAAGATTTATCACGCCCAAATCAGATGCAAAGTATAGCTAAAATTTTAAATGCTCATAAAGTTAAAGATAGAGAAATTATTATCTCTCCAGCTTATGAGATACAAAGAGAATACAGATGCTACTTTACACAACATACAAATAAAACAACAGTTTTTTCCATAAAACAAAGAGTAAACTCTGAAGATATTGATGTATTTGATAAAGAAGATATAACCATATATAAAAATATAGCTGTCAAATGGCATGAAGTTAAAACTGATTCTGATATTTTTAAATTTGGAGTAGATTTAACTAAAAAAATGTTAGAAGATTTAAGTTACGATACGGGATGTTTAGAATTTGCACAAACTACAGATGATAGGATTATATTTTTTGAAGTAAATCAGATGGCTGGTCCACTTCCTTTTGCAGGAGAAGACACACTAAATATGACTAATTATTATCACAGTATTTTTGACAATATGTTTAAGAATTAATTTTTGATAAATCAATTTTAATTATTTCAGATTTACATTTTATACTAATTATACATACTTTTTTACTTATAGAAATTGCATCTTTTATATTTTTTAAAAGTATTATAGAGTTTTTACTTTGAGGGTCATAAGCTTGAAGTAACCCATCTTCAATAAAAAATATTCTTCCACCACCACAACCATCACCAATAATTCCCTCACAAACTAAAGGTGAATTTAAATCAAAACCATCCATCATCTAAACATTCCTCTTTAGCCTCATCTAAAAACTCTTTATAATCTTTTGATTTTTTATCTATGCCAATATACTCTTTATATTCATAGTTTTTAAAAGTTGCCTCATCAAGACACTTGCAAAGTTTAGTATCGTTTATATCTGCATTATTACAATGAGAAATAAGTTCTGATTTTTGCTCACTAGTCCAACCAAAATAACTTTTATAATATGGGTAAAGCACCCAAATTCCAAAACCAATAGTAAGTACAATATTTACAATATATTCACGCTTTTTTGTTTGGATATATTTTTTAATATCGTAAGAAACAAGTATTAAAAACACTACTTCAAGAGAAATATTAAACCAATCACTATCTAAAAAATCAAAAATATTTTATCCTTTTCTTATTTTCTTAATTGCTTCAGAGCACATAAGTAAACCAAAACTTGCTGTCACTCCAACAAAGCTACCTTTAGTATCTATTTGTACTGCTTCTTCACTTGAGAAAATCACAGTATATTTACTTTTAAAATTTCTTCTTTTAAGTTCTCGTCGAATTTTTTTACCAAGTGGATCTCCAGCTGATTTCCAAATATCTGCTACTTGAATTTTTGTTGGGTCTAATCGCTTTGCACTTCCAAAAGATGATATAAGTTTTTTGTAACAAGCCTGAGCCAAAGCCAATTTTGCACGAGTATTGTCAATAGCATCTAAAACAATATCATAAGATGAAAAATCAAACTCTTTTACCCAAGGCTCTTCAACTTTTACATTTATAATCTCAATATTTGGATAATGTTTTTTAAGTGCCTCTACTTTTAACTCACCCTCATGAAGTTCTGAATGGATTTGACGATTTTGATTTGATTCATCATAAGTATCATAATCAACTATAGTTATATGTTCAACTCCACTTCTATAAAGACAATCTAAACAATGACCACCAACACCACCAACACCTAAAAGCAGAACTTTTGCATCTTGTATTTTAGCAAAATCATCACCTAAAAGCTGTTTTATTCGCTCATGTCTCATGTAGCTTTACTCACACCACTTTTTTAATCTATTCATACTTTTATATGCCGATAAATCTAGCATAATTGGAGTTATTGAAATCATCTTAGCTTCTATTGCCTCATAATCACTAATACCATCAACTCCATCACGAGCTGAAAAATTAAGTGGATGAAGCCCTAACCAATAGTACTCTTCACCTCTTGGATTTCTATGCAGATGAGAATCGTTTGCGTAGTATCTGTAACCAGCATAAGTTACTTGTATCTTAGCTTCATTTACATCTGCAGGAATATTTACATTTAAAAATTCTCGCTGAGGAAGTGGAAAAGAGCCATTTTTAATCTTTTTTACAAGTTTTTTTATAGTATGCATTGCTAAAGAAAAATCACCATCTGGGTTTGTAAAATCCATAACTTGAGAGATTGCGATAGATGGTATGTCATGTAAAACACCCTCCATAGCTCCAGCGGCAGTACCACTATATGTTATATCTTCACCCATATTTGAACCACGATTAATTCCACTAATTAATAAGTCTGGTTTTTGTTTTTCAAACAATGTACTAAGAGATAAATACACACAATCACTTGGCGTTCCATCATCAAGTTTATAAAAATCATCACCAACACTTACAAATCTAAGTGGTCTTACTAAGGTTAGAGAATGTCCACAGGCTGATTTTTCATTTGCAGGAGCTACAACAGTAACCTTTACACCATCTAATTCTTTAAGTGCTTGAACTAAACAAGCAAGACCTTTAGCCTCATAACCATCATCATTTGTAACTAAAATATTATAACTCAAAATCATCCTTTAATTTATGATTATATTATTGTTTTACATAAAAACTATTTAAAAAAAATCTTTTTTTACCGATATTGTTTATTAAGTGAGGAAATATTATGAATACATCTTATGGATTAGACTCCTATCGTTCACACGACTTAAGTATTAGCATGCGTACATCTAGTGGCGATATGATAAACATGGATTTTTCAAATAAACAAGAGCTTTCTCTGCGTTCACAAGCAGATGAAAGTTCCTCATCATCTTCCATGAGTTTTTCATCTATGCAATCATTTAAATTTTCTATTGATAGTAATGGGATAGATACTCAAGACCAAAAAGAGATAGATGCTTTTATGGAGATAGCTCAACCATATATAGATGATTTTTTAGCTGAGTTAAAAGAAGATGCTCCAAAATCACCTGTTAGTAAAATAGCTCAAGAGATTGCATCTATATTTGAACCTTCAAAAGATAGAAGTGATAATCAAAAAAATCATGTTAAAAATAATATTGTAGAGATGTTTGACAACTCCATGAAAAAACTTGAACTACCTGAGTTATCTAATGCTCAAGAGATGATAGATAAGCTTTTTCAAGACGCTAAAAAACTACTAGAAAAAACACTTCAAGAGTTTAATGATTTTGACAAACTTTTATACGCATAAATTCTAAAACTTGCTATAATTCGAGTATGAAAAAACTACTATTAATTATTTTTTTTACTTTAAGCTTATTTGGAGAGATTAAATCTTCTCTCAGTACTGATTATAAACAGCTAAATGAAGAAATAGATAAAATAGCTACAAATTTAACTGCAGAAGAAAAAGTATCTTTATATTTTTTAGTTCTTTCAAGTCATGAAAGAATCTCAACCGCGATAGCACTAGATAAAACAAAAATTTCAAATATTCAAAAATTAGAAAAAGAAACATTAAAAACTTTTAATAAGCTTCATGAGAACAATAACAAAATAACTGCTTCTCAAATTCAAAAACTAAAAAACCTTTATAAAAAAATGAATAAAAATGCTTTAGAACTTATAAAAGAAAATACTAGCAATAAAAAAAGTACAAATAAAGAAATTGTTTATCAAGATAAGATTATTTACAAAGATAAAATAGTTTATAAAAATGTAACGATAGAAACAACATCATATTTTTACACTATTTTAGCTTCTATTATTTTTATAATTATCGGTTTTATTTTAGGATTTATTTTATTTAAAAAAATTCATACTAAAGAGAGTAACTCTATTCATCAAGATACTATTAAAGATTTAGAAGATGAAAAAACAAACCTTTTAAACAAAATCAAATTTATTCAAGCAAACTCTCATGAAGATGAAACTAAAGAATTAAAAATAAACGTTGAAACCATAAATAAAGAAAAAGAAGAACTTAAAGATAAAAACATATCGTTAAAAAATGAGCTTCATGAGATACATGAAGAGTATAAAATATCTATAAATGAATTAAATGAAAAACTAAATATATTGAAAAACGAGAAAGAAAACCTCATTTCTCAAAAACAAAAAGATGATAATAAAAATGAAATTATTGAACAAAACAATTCATCTTTTCACATAGAGTTAGCATCTCTTCAAGAGCAAAGTCAAGGTATTTTCACAGTTCTTGACACCATTGCAGATATTGCAGAACAAACTAACCTACTTGCTTTAAATGCTGCCATAGAAGCAGCAAGAGCTGGTGAGCATGGTCGTGGTTTTGCAGTTGTTGCAGATGAAGTAAGAAAATTAGCTGAGTCAACACAAAAAACACTTAACGAAGCAAAAGTAAATATTTCTGCAGTTGTAGATACAATATCGAACTTAAAATCATAAAACTTGACTTTAACAGTTCTATTAGTGTAAAATTACGCCATCAGAACATAAAAATGTTTTACTTTCTTTCCCCAATGCTAAAATCCAAAAAACTAAGGCAACTAACATATGAGTGAAAACAATTCACAACAACCTCGCAAAAACAATAATAGAAATAAAAATAACAATCAAAGAACTCATAGACCTGTAAAAGGTGCAAGTGTTGAAGAGCTACGTACAACTAGCATTGAAGCTCTTACTGCTTTAGCTATAGAGTTAGGTGTAGAAAATCCTCAAGAACTTAAACGTCAAGATATCATCTTTGAAATTCTAAAAGCACAAACTGAACAAGGTGGTTTCATCCTCTTTTCAGGAATTTTAGAAATTATGCAAGATGGTTATGGTTTTATCCGTTCTATTGATAAAAGTTTTAATGAATCTATAAATGATGCTTATGTTTCAAACACTCAAATAAAACGTTTTGCTTTAAGAAATGGTGATGTTGTAACTGGTCAAGTTCGTCCACCAAAAGATCAAGAGCGTTATTATGCACTTATAAAAATAGAAGCAGTTAATAGTCTTCCACCAGAAGAGAGTAAAAAAAGACCACTTTTTGAAAACTTAACTCCACTATATCCAGAAGAACAATTTAAACTTGAGTATAGAGAAAAAGGTCTAACTGGTCGTATGCTAGACCTATTTTCACCTATTGGTAAAGGTCAACGTGGTTTAATTGTAGCACCACCAAGAAGTGGTAAAACAGAACTACTAAAAGAAATTGCTCATGGTCTTTCTCATAATCACCCTGAAGTTGATTTAATGGTTTTACTTGTTGATGAACGCCCAGAAGAAGTAACAGATATGGAACGTTCAGTTAAGGGTGAAGTTTATTCTTCAACTTTTGATATGCCAGCAAAAAATCATATCAAAGTAGCTGAGATGGTGATTGAAAAAGCTAAACGTCGTGTTGAACTTGGTCGTGATGTTGTAATTCTTTTAGATTCTATCACTCGTCTTGCTCGTGCGTACAATACAGCTACACCATCAAGTGGTAAAGTACTTTCAGGTGGGGTTGATGCAAATGCCTTACATCGTCCTAAACGTTTCTTTGGAGCAGCTCGTAACATCGAAAATGGTGGAAGTTTAACCATCATAGCAACAGCACTTATTGAAACAGGTAGTCGTATGGATGAAGTTATTTTTGAAGAGTTCAAAGGTACTGGTAATAGTGAAGTTATCCTCGATAGAAAAATTGCAGATAGAAGAATCTTCCCAGCGATTGATATCCTTAAATCTGGAACTCGTAAAGATGAGCTTCTTATTGGTGAGGCTACACTTCAAAAAGTATTTATCCTTCGTCAGATGATTCATAAACAAGAAAATGAGATTGAAGCACTTAAATTTGTATATACAACTATGGGTAAAAAACCTACAAATGAAGAGTTTTTAGAAAGTATGAATGCAAAATAAATGAAAATTGGTGTATTTGATAGTGGAATTGGTGGCTTAAGTGTTGTTAAATCTTTACTTCAACACCAACTTTTCCAAGAGATAATTTACTTTGGTGATACAGCTCGTGTACCTTATGGCATAAAAGATAAGACTACCATTGTTCGCTACGCTATCGAAGCTGTAGAATTTTTCAAAAACTTTAAACTTGACCTTATCATAGTAGCATGCAATACTGTTTCTGCTTATGCTCTTGAAGATATGCGAAAATTATCGATTTGTCCTGTTATAGGTGTAGTGGAAGCTGGTATTTTAGCTACTGCAAATAGTTTAAAAGATAAAGATTCAAATATTTTAATTTTGGGAACAAAAGCAACAATAAACTCAAAAGCTTATGAAGATGGTCTTAAAAATCTAGGCTATAAAAACCTTCAAGCAAAAGCAACGGGACTTTTTGTACCATTGGTTGAAGAAGAAATTTATGATGGTGAGATTGTAGAATCTACATTTAAACACTACTTCAAAAATATATCTACACCTAAGGCAATTATTTTAGGTTGTACACATTTTCCACTACTTAGCAAATCACTCAAAAATTACTTTCCACATGATAGTTTGCTGATTCACTCAGGAGATGCAATAGTTGAGTATCTTGAAAAAGAGTTTAAATTTACGCATACATACACTAAAACAAAACTAGAGTTTTTTGCTTCAGAAAATCCTGAAGCACTTAAAGCAACTGCCTCTAAATGGTTATATAACTGAAATTGTTACATCAGCAACTTCTATAACATCACCCTTTATAATTTTAGCTCTTTTTCTAGTTTCAATTTCACCATTTCTAGAAACATAACCATCTGCTACTAAAAACTTTGCTTGAGCCCCACTATCTACTAAATCTAAAACTTTTAATAACTTAAATAATTCTATATATTCATCTTTTAACTCATATTTCATTTTATCACCCTTTTTTATTATTTGAAATAATATCTAAATAGTTGTATAATTTAGATTATGCAAATAAATTCAAGCTATTCATACAATACTGGTACTAGTTATTCTATAAAACTAAGTGATAGAGAATTGCTCGTATCTGAAGAAGATCCACTTAGAAAAAAAAATACTAAGTCTGAACAATTAGAAAAAGATTTAAAAGAAAAAAAAGAGCTTGAAAATTCCAAACCTACCAATGAACTAAGCCAAGATGAAGAACAAATGCTCTCACAGTTACAAGCTCGTGACACTGAAGTAAGGGCTCATGAAGCAGCACATCAGAGTGGTGGTGGCTCAACTGGTGGAGCATCTTTTACTTATCAACAAGGTCCAGATGGCAAGATGTATGCCATAGGTGGTGAAGTTCCAATCTCAATGAGTGGTGGTTCTACTCCTCAAGAAACTATCGCAAATGCAAGGGCTGTTATAGCTTCAGCTCTTGCACCAGCAGATCCAAGTGGTCAAGATCAAGCAGTTGCTTCAAGTGCAATGATGATGATTGCAAAAGCACAACAACAACTAGCAAAAGACACACAAGATAAGCTACAAGGTCAAGAACTCTATAAAAATGAGGGACAACAAGATAATAGTGCAAATTCTAATAATGATTTTGCACTAGAGAAGATAGATATATCAGCTTAATTCTAAGATTAAACCTCTTGATCTAATATTGAATAACCTAAATCATACATAGCTTTATCTATAAGTTCTATAGTCTTACTCATAGTCTCTTGAGAAATTTCAGGAAGTTCTCCACCCCACATAGCTTCAGCTTCTTTAAATCCATTAAGCACACCTTCACGACCAGCGCGCATCATACTCTCATCACCACCTGCACCATTGATAACAAAATCAGCAACTCTTTGAGAAGTTTTATCAACACCAAAAAAACCATCTTTAGAAACTAAAGCAGAAGCTTCATCTTGAGAAAGTTCAGCAATTGGTTTTCCATTGTAACCAATATCTTTTAAAAAGCTTTGAAACTCTTCATAATCAGCTTGAAATTTATCTGTAGAACCACCAGCTATACTAACTTGAGCAGTTGTAGATTTAACAAGCATATCATTAGCATTCTGTGTAATTTGCTCTCTAATTTCTTTAGCTTCATTAGCTGAAATCTTTTCAGTAAAGTTTGTCTTTACATTTGATGTAGTCTTTTGTGAAACATTAAAATTTGTCATATTTGCTGAAATATCCATAATAAATCCTTTTTATATATACGTATTATATCGGACTTATAAATATTTTATTAAATTTTTACATTTATTTCCTGATTTAGAAAAATTAAGTTATAATATCACCGATGAAAGATTTGCGTGTGAGTTCATCTAAGTATTTTCTGCCTAGATACAAACAACTCTATCCATATTTAGACTCCACTTCTCTTGAAGTGAATTTTTACCAAAGAGGTACAACATGGCAGAATTGCTAGACGGATCAGTTAAATGGTTCAATGAAGAAAAAGGTTATGGATTTATCCAACAAGACAATGGACAAAGTGATATTTTTGTACACTTTCGTCAAGTAAACAGAACAGGACCAGGTCGTGTTTCTTTAGCTGAAGGTCAAAAAGTTACTTTCGAAATCGGTGAAGGTCAAAAAGGCCCTCAAGCTGAAAACGTAACTCCACTTTAGGTTTTACTTTGCAGGTTTTTACCTGCAAATCTTAATTTTTTAAAACTTCTACACATTCCCGAGCGATTTCTAGCTCTTCATCTGTTTTTATAACTAGCATTTTTAAATCTCTTAATAAATTATTATTCATTACTTTTTCTCTTATATATTGAGAATTTTCACCTATACCACCTGTAAATACCAAAGCATCAACATTTGAAAGTAGTGCCATATATGAACCAATGTATTTTTGAATTCGTCTCACCATCATATCTATCGCTAATTTTGAATTTTCATCATCTTTATTTATAATATTACGAACATCATTATCATCACAAATTCCAAATAAACCAGATTTTTTATTTAAGTACTTATCAACCTCATCTACACTAAATCCCAACTCTCTTTGTAGGTAAATCACTATTGCAGGGTCAATATCACCACTTCTTGTTCCCATTACCAAACCCTCTAGAGGAGTAAAACCCATAGATGTATCTATACTTTTTCCATTTTGGATTGCACATATACTAGCACCATTACCAAGATGAAGTGTTATTATATTTAACTTATCTATATCAATTCCCAATTTTTTTGAACTCTCTTTCATGACAAAAGAGTGTGAACTTCCATGAAAGCCATAACGCCTTACTTTATGTTGCTCATATATCTCATGAGGGAGTGCGTACATATATGCAACTTTTGGCATAGTTGAGTGAAATGCTGTATCAAAAACTGCTATCTGTTTTAAAGTTTTTTCTTTTTTATAAAACTCTAAAATTCCCTCTAAATTTGCTGGGTTATGTAAGGGAGCCAAAGGTATTAAGCTTTTTATTTTTTTTATTACCTCATCATCAATTAAAATACTAGCATGAAAGTACTCACCACCATGAACAACTCTATGACCAACCGCATCTAAATCTGAAAAACTATCAAGTATTTTTTTTTCATTAAGTATATTTATGATTTTATTTAAAGCTTCATGATGATTATCAATACAATCTTCAATTAATATTTTCTCATCATCATTTTTTAAAATTATTTTAGAACTAGTCTCCCCTATTTTCTCAATACTAATACTAACTAATGCACATTCATCTTTCATATCAAATAATT
>Ga0256826_1002663_pt1 | contig 10818 bp, 10 predicted proteins | sample CV79metaG_FD_185975 | JGI IMG/M metagenome (GOLD analysis project Ga0256826, IMG submission 185975) | Hydrothermal vent microbial communities from East Pacific Rise, Pacific Ocean - CV79 | ecosystem: Environmental > Aquatic > Marine > Hydrothermal vents | place: Pacific Ocean: East Pacific Rise... | reverse complement strand
TGATCTATTCTTCTCGCGGTATATGCATCCCCACTTACAACATCAAGAGGTTGATAGAGAAAGTCAACAAGTGAGATGTTGTTTTTATCTCCTACCATCTGATAATAGAAATCATTTCTAAGAATATTAAGCTCTTTTGCAAAAGCTAAATCTTCTTGATAAGAGTTATAACTCTCTTTTTCTTGAAGTGTATTTAGCTCTTTATCACGTTGGTCTTGAAGAAATTTATTTGCTATTATAAGTTTGGCGGCAGTATTTAGGGCTTTAAGTACTTCAGAGTTCACAATTGGTTTTTTAACAAAATTATTAACTCCAAGTTGAAGAGACTTAACAACAATATCTATATCATCAATTGCAGAGATTAAAATAATAGGAATCTCTTTATCTATCTCTCTAACTTTCTCTATCATACCTAAACCGTTTAAGATAGGCATATCATAGTCACTTAGAATAATATCGACTTTATTATTGAGATATTTTTGGTAACCATCTTCACCATCATCAGCAAAGATAATTTTTTTTACTAAATCTGAAAGTATTGCATCATAAAGAAACTGGGTAGTTTTATTGTCCTCAACACAAAGAAGTGTTAAAGAACTTGTATATTGAGACATTAGATTTTAAATTTACTAAGTTCATTTTCTAATGTTTGAGCATCAGCAGATAGTTTTTGTGCAGCATCTTCAACTAATCCTCTTAACTCTGTATTTTTAGATGAAAGCTCAATTATTTCATCCATACCAGATATAAGATTTTTTGTTTTGGTAGCTATGTAGGTACTCTGGTGCATTACTAGTGTTGATCTCTCTTTAGTTATGGCTAGATTCTCTTTTGTCTCTTCAGAAGAACTAATTAGTTCTTGTGCTGATGTAGATATCTCATCCATATTTTTAGATGTTTGATCTGTCTCTTCAGCTATTTCAACAACATTTTGAGTGATTAGATTTACATTTGCACTGATTTCACTAAGAGATTTTTGTGTACGTTCTGCAAGTTTACGAACTTCATCTGCAACAACAGCAAATCCACGACCATGCTCACCTGCACGAGCTGCTTCAATAGCTGCGTTTAGAGCAAGTAAGTTTGTTTGATCTGCGATATCAGAGATAATGCTAAGAACATCTTTAATATTTTTAGCTTGTTCTGTGAGTGAAGCAACTTTTTGAACAAGATCTTGTTGATGCTCATTTCCTTGATCAATTGAGGCAACTACTGAGTTTAATTTATTAACAAATCCATCAAGTACATTGTAAGTGTTATCAAGATCTTCTGTTACTGTTATTGTTGATTCCTCAACATTATCAAGTTTTTGACCAACTTCTTCAACTAAAACATTTATTTCAGTTATTTTATTTTCTGAGAGTTGACTATTTGTTGTAAGATTTTGAACTACATTATTTAGTTTTTCACTTTCACCTGAGGTTGCACTAGAAACATCTTTTGCATGAAGAACAGTCTCTTTAAAAGCAACTATCATAACATGTAGTGCTCTTGAAATTTGAGAAATTTCATCTTTTCCTTCTACTACAATGTTACATGTTAGGTCTAACGAAGAGGAGACACAACCTATTTTAGTAAGAGAACTTGTAACACTTCTGTTTACTCCTCTACTAATCATTAAAATAACGATAAAAATAAAGATAGTAAAAATAAGATAACTAACGATCATTATAGTCGCTTGAAGTTTAGAGGCACTTGCTATCTCTTCTAGTAAGATAGAATTTTGTATAGAGATTTCATCATCAACTTTTTTGAGAAGATTGATTTTTTTTGTAATTGTTTGAAACCATTCAACACTATCAATACCGAAGTTTCCATCAAGAGCTTTAGCTTTTGCTATGTCTCTCATAGAATTAACTTGAGCGATAGCTGGTGAAGACATTGTGTTCTTATAAAAAGATTTTACCTTATCTGTTGCCATTGCCATAGATGAGTTTAAATATGCATCTTGTTCTGCAACAAGAGTAATCCACTTCGCAAACATGCCTGGTGCAAATTTATTTGCTGCAAAAGTTCCGCTGAGTACAGCTCTTTCTATTCCTGCTCTCTCTTTTGATTTTAAAAAGTTTGTATATGTATCAAGAGCTTTTACTAGTTCTTGAGTATCTGCAAGTTTTGCTGTTAATGCAACTATAGTTAAGATTTTTTTATTCATCTGCGTATAGTATGCAACTTCTTCTTTTATAGTAATACCTAGAGAGTCAACTCTTGCACGAACTTGAGCTACTTTAGACATATCAGAAGTTAATCCAGATATTTCAGCATTTAATTCTTTTGAAAAAGAGTTTAAATCAATAGTTTTGATATATGTCTCTAGCATATCATATTTACTATTTGTCAGAAGTCTCTGTTTTGGTAAGATAGAAGTAAATTTAGTTCCTTTAGAACCAATAAAACCAGCACTAGCTCCACGTTCCTTTTGTGTTTCGTGGATAAGCAAACTCAACTTGTGAGAGAGCACATTAAGTGTTTTGGCTCTAGAAATACTGCTAGAGTCATTCATCGCTTTGTTAATAGTCAATCCTAAAATTACAACAGAAAAAGTTACTACTAACGCTAAAATAAGATTTAGTTTATACTTTATAGTCACGGTTAAACCTTTCTCGCTTTAAAAAGAGTTTTTAGATTTAAGTCATCTATTAGTTCCATAAGCTGTTCATTTCCAATTGTCATGTTTAGATTGATTTTATCTTTTAAAACTAACTTGTTAAAGTAACCAATTATTGATGATGTGATTGAGATAGACTCTGTAATGTTAATTGTAATCGCATTATGATCTGCTATAACGGAGTCGATTGCTGATTTTATATCTTGATAGTTAGATACTGATTTGATATTACCACTAATAGTAATTGCATTTGAAGATACTGAAATGTCCATAAAAAAATCCTTGTAATAGATATGTGTGTTTTAATCATACCAAAATCTTACAAAATTATCTAATGGATTCTAACCAATCTTTCATTTTTTTCTCGTAACCTATACTTTTTAACTCAACAAATTTGAGAGGCTTAGATAAATACTCTTGTTTTACATATCCTCCATAATCATGGGGGTATAAGTAATCACTATTCTGTTGTGTTATAGTGTTAGGTATATCAAGTAAAATGCCATTTTGTACAGACGTTAGGGCTAGATTTATAGCTTCGTAAGCAGAGTTAGATTTAGGTGATGCACAGAGATAAATAACGGCTTGTGCAAGAATGATTCTAGCTTCAGGGTAGCCTATTTTACTAACAGATGTTAGACAAGATGTTGTTAGTGTTAAAGCTTGGGGATTAGCATTTCCAACATCTTCACTTGCAAGTATTACAAGACGACGAGCGATGAAATCAGCACTCTCTCCACCTTCTATTAAACGAGCTAAATAATAGATAGCTGCGTTTTCATCACTTCCACGAATAGATTTAATAAGAGCAGAGATTAAATCATAATGAACACCAGATTCACTACTTCCTGCTTGAAGAGCATTTGGTCTAAGTGATTTAAGAGTCTCTATATCTACTGTTGTACTGAGATTTGAAGCAAACTCTAAAAGCTTAAGCATAGCTCTTGCATCACCACCAGAACTAGCTACCAAATACTCCTGCGTTTTTTCATCTAAATCTAAATTATACTTCTGTATTGCTTGATTTAAAAGTTCTTGCAGGGCTACATTTGAAATATGCTTAAGCTCGAATAACATTGAGCGAGAACGTATGGCTGATGTAAGTGAAAAGAAAGGGTTTTCTGTTGAAGCTCCAATCACTAAAATAGTGTTATTTTCCATAACAGGAAGTAGAACTTCTTGCTGGTTTTTTGCTAATCGGTGAACTTCATCTATAAAAATTAGAGGTTTTTCTAAGGTGTTTTTATACTGCTCAAAAATTTTACGAAGTTGGTCTATTTTAAGACTTGTGGCATTAAACTCATAAAAAGGTAAGTCCATTGTTTTTGCAATAATTCTAGCGATAGTAGTTTTTCCAGTTCCTGCGGGACCATAAAAAAAACTATGTCCTAGAACTTGTTTTTCACAAAGAGTACGAAGAGGTGCACCTTTGGATGCAAGATGCTCTTGTCCAACTAAGTTGTTAAAAGTAGTTGGACGAAGTTGTTGTGTGAAATCAATCATACTTTAGCCTGTTATGACTTTTTTTTCTTGTTTCCTGCTGTTTCACGAGCAAGTTTTTCTTCTGCTTTTAAAAATGTAAAAAGTGCTGAATACTCACTACGAGAGAGGTATCTTGTTTTCCCAGTTGGTAAATTGTTGAGTTCTATTTCAGCAAAACTTATTCGTTTTAGATCAGCAATTTCTGCATCAAAGTGAGCAAAAAATCTACGAAGTTCACGGTTTTTACCTTCACTGATTGCCACTTTAAGTATAGAGTAGTTATGTGCATTTTTTTGGATTTTATAACCTAGAAATGGTTTAAACTCCATTGATGTTATTTTTGAGTGTGAGTGTCCACCGGCTGTTGCATCTTCGATAAACATTCCATTTAACATAGCATGTTCCATTTCAGAAGTTACTTCACCTTTAATTTTTATCTTATAACGACGCTCAAGGTCTGAACCCATTAGAGCAGTTGCAACATGAGAAGCATCTGTTAAAAGAAGTAAACCCTCTGAAGCATAGTCAAGACGCCCAACTGGAATGAAGTGTTTAAACTCTTTTCCAAGTGAGTCGTAAATAGTTTTGCGTCCCTTAGGATCAGACTTTGTTACAAGCTCTCCTTTTGGTTTGTTGTAAACTACAACTGTGTACTTCTCTTGACGACTCACTTGCTTACCACTAACATAAACTACATCTAACTTTTCATCAACTTGAGTTGCAGGATTATCTTGAATCTCACCATTTACTCTCACATAACCATCTTGAATAACTTTGTCAGCTTCACGACGTGAGTACGTTGAGTAGTGTGCTATAAATTTGTTTAATCTCATCATAATATTATGATATTCCTTTTTCGATAAGCGTATGAATATGAAGAACGCCATTTATCTTTTTGTTTTTATCTGTAACAACGAGCAGTTGTATCTTTTTTTCTTCTATCAAAACGAGAGCATCACTTGCAAGCATATCTGCATCATCAATACTCATAGGATTATGAGTTGCATATTTAAAAACTTCATCTTCTAGTGAAAATGAGTCACTTAAAAGTGCACGACGAACATCGCCATCACTCATAAGTGCTAGAAGTTTTTTATCACTATCAACGATAAGAGCCGTACCTAAACGTCCCTCACTAATAGTCAAAATTGCATCTTTAATCTTTGTATCTTTTTGTATAATCGGTAAGTTCTCTTTTTGCATAAGATTTGAAACTTTGACAAAGAGTTTTTTGCCTAGTGCCCCACCTGGGTGAAATGAAGCAAAATCACTCTTTTGAAAATCTCTTGCTCTCATAAGACAAACTGCAAGAGCATCTCCAAGAGCAAGTGTTAAAGTTGTTGAACTTGTAGGTGCTGTATCTATTGGACAAGCTTCTTTGAGAACATTTAATTCTATAATAAGATCGCTGAAATTTCCAAGAGTAGACTCTCTATCTCTAGTCATCCCAATAAGTGGTGCACCAAAACGTTTTATATGTGGCAAGATAGAGCTAAGCTCTTCACTCTCTCCACTATAACTAATGCCAATAACAACATCATTTTTATCTATCATTCCTAAGTCGCCATGTAGTGCTTCTGTGGGGTGAAGAAAGAAACTCGGTGTTCCAGTAGAGGCAAATGTTGCCGCCATTTTAGCTCCTATAAGTCCACTCTTTCCAACACCAGTAATGATAAGTTTACCCTTGCATTTAAGTATAACATCAACGGCTTTTTCAAAGACATCGTCTATTAAAGTAGCTGCGTTTAGAAGTGTTTGGGCTTCTATATTTAAAGTCTCTTGTGCAATTGTTTTGTAATTCATAATAGTATTATAGCGTTTTAGACTTCAACTACTTATGCCTTCGAGATATCCTCTTTAATAATGATAGAATTATCACCTGAAATTATTGTTAATTCTTGATCTAAAGTATTGCATTGCAAGTTCATTGAACGACTACATATCTCTTCTATATCACTACTAAAACTCAAAAAGATAACCTTTAAATTTTTGAATCTTTTAAGAACTTTCTCATTCTGTTTAAACCAAGAAGAAGCCATTCCTTCTTGGTAAGTATATATAATGACTTTATCAGAAATTCCAGAAGCTTTTTTGATTCTTTTCTCGTCGGGTTGACCGAGGATTATAGAGAGTTCTATATCTCCGCCCATAGATTTTTTCCAAAGGTCTGGCTCATCATCTTGTGAAATTCCTTTTGTAAACTCTAAATTTTCATCAGCATTTAAGATGAAAGCAGTTAGTCGAACCATCAGGCGAAGATCATTTTCTGAGGGGTGCTGAGCAAGTGTTAGAGTATGCTCCCCATAATAATGAGTATCCATATTTGCTATATTTAGATTTACTTTGAATACTGTTGCTTTTGTTGCCATGAAGTGACCTTTGTTTTTTTGAAATTATAGTTAAATATGCTAAAATTTACTAAAAAGGAATTAGTGATGCAAAAACTCTTTGATGAAGTTACTTCATTAGATAGACGTTGTTATGAAGAGTTTGGTCTTAGTGAAGATATTTTAATGGAACATGCTGCTGATGGTATGGCTGACTATATCCGTGCTAAATTTCCATGTAACTCTAAAATTATTGTTGTTTGCGGTGGTGGAAACAATGGTGCCGATGGGATGGTTTTGGCTCGTCTTTTAGTTGGAGACTATGATATACATGCCTTTTATGTAAAAGAACTCAAATCAGAGATGGCAAAACTACAACAAAAACGTGCTCAAGCAGTAGGTGTAAAAACTACGATAGAGCTCAATGAGTGTGATGTAGTTGTTGATGCTGTATTTGGGACAGGATTCAATGGTAGTTTAGATTATGAAGAAAAAGCCGTTATGCAAACTATAAACAATCTAGATGCTTATAAAATTGCCTGTGATGTTCCTTCGGGATTAAAACGCAGTGGTGAGTGTGATGAAAATATCTTTGTAGCAGATGTTTCACTTACGATGGGAGCACTCAAAAAATCTATGTATGCAGATAATGCAAAAGAGTTTGTGGGTGAAATAGTTGTACTTGACCTTGGTGTAACTCGTGATGTTTATGAGACAGAGTCAAACTGGAATTTACTAGATTTATCTGATTTAAAACTTCCACATAGGACAAAAAAGAATTCTCACAAAGGTACTTATGGCCATTTAGCTTTAGTCTGTGGAGATAAACTAGGGGCTAGTACCTTAAGTGCAAAATCGGCACTGCGTTTTGGAAGTGGACTTGTAACATTAGTAGGTTCAAAAGAGATGAAAATGCCAAATACAATTATGCACTCAATCTCTTTACCTGAAAACACAACAGCATTAGCAATAGGTATGGGGCTTGGCAGAGAGTTCTCAGAAAAAGAGTTAGATATATTACTAGATAACTCTCTTCCTCTTATCGTTGATGCAGATATTTTTCATATGCCTATACTAAGTGAAATTTTAAAACGTGAAAATATTGTTTTAACTCCTCATCCTAAAGAGTTTGTTGCACTTTTAAAACAGACTCATTTAGCAGAAATAAATATTGAAGAGTTACAGCAAAATAGATTTAAGTATGCTCAACTATTTTGTAACTCATATCCAAATGCTGTTTTGATTTTAAAAGGTGCAAATGTCGTCATCGGAAAAGCTGAAAATTTTTATGTAAATCCACACGGTACATCTGTTCTCTCTAAGGGAGGTAGTGGTGATGTTTTAAGTGGTTTGGTGGCATCTCTGTTAGCTCAAGGGTATGATACTTTAAGTGCAGCTATAAATGCCTCACTTACACATACTAAACTGGCACTAAACTATACAGGTGCTGATTTTTCCCTTACACCTGATGACTTAATCAGAGGAATAGGCAAGCTATAAGATAGCTTATGTTATAAATCTGACAATAATTATAAATATAGGAACTTCAAGTGGATAATATACTAAAAATTGGAAAATATACCCTAGGCTCACGTTTAATCGTTGGTAGTGGAAAGTACGACTCATTTGAGACAACAAAAGAGGCTACTTTAGCTTCAGGAAGTGAACTTATCACTGTTGCTGTTCGTCGTCTTAACATCACAGATCCAGATAAAGAGAACTTAAGAGACACTTTTGCAGGAACAAATGTGAAGTTTCTTCCAAACTCTGCTGGATGTGTAACTGCCCAAGAAGCAATCACAACATTTCGTTTAACTCGCGAGGCAACTGGAATTGATCTTATCAAACTAGAAGTTATCGGTGATACTACTAAAACTCTTTACCCTGATGTTTTAGAGACTATTAAAGCTTGTAAAGTTCTTGCTGATGATGGTTTTACTATCATGGCTTATACTTCAGATGATCCTATCATGGCAAAACGCCTTGAAGATGCTGGGGCTCATGCTATTATGCCTTTAGCTGCTCCTATCGGTTCAGGTCTTGGTATTCAAAACCCTTACAACATTGTATTTGTACGTGAGGCTGTAAATCTTCCTATTATCGTTGATGCGGGAATTGGTTGTGCTTCAGATGCTGCATATGCCATGGAGCTTGGGGCTGATGGTGTACTTACAAACACTGCAATCGCTCAAGCACAAAACCCTATGATAATGGCTGAGGCAATGAAGCATGCTGTAAGAGCGGGACGTATGTCTTACCTTGCAGGACGTATTGCTAAGAAACCTTATGCAACTGCGTCAAGCCCAGTAAATGGAATGATTCAGTTTTAGTAACTTCTCGCTAAAGCGGCAAAGTCTATCTCTTGTGACTTTTCCTCTTGGCGTTTTTTGTCTTCTTCATAACTTCCACTTGTAAATATATAATCAGTTTTACCCTTATTTAAAATACAACCTTTTATACCTGGCAGACAAGGGACATTTAAAAGTTTACAGTGACCTTTAAAGTCATGTTGACAAGTCCAACCCAATTTTTAAGCTTCAAATTTTTCTGAGAGATGAGTCATAAGAAGAAGTTGCCCCATACCTTCAAAAAATTTATCTACACCCATATCATCTACATGTATAGCTTTTTCAAGTGCAGAGAAGAAAACTAGTTGAGATTCATCAGAAGCTTGCATATATGTGTCGATAATATACTCAAAAGTCATAGCATGAATTTTACCGTTTACATCAAAGTCAATAGATGAGTCAGTGTTTATATTTGCTTCTAAAAGTAGTTTTTTACAGGCATCAGATACATTGTTCATTATAAAATTCCCATTAGTGATAGCATCACTACAAACATAGCAACTGGAGTAAGATAACGAAGAGAGAAGTACCATGCATCAAATGCTGCTCCTAGTTGAGGTCGAAGTATAGACTCTACTCGAGATTTTTCAATAACAAAGCCTACAAAAACTGCCATGATAAGACCACCAAGAGGAAGCATGATAGCTGCAGTTACATAGTCTACCCAATCAAAAAAGTTTTTATCTCCCCATGTAAGTGCCTCTTTATACCCATCTATGTTTGAGAGGAGGGCTATAATACCTAAGAGATAAAAGAAAAGACCCATTAAAATAGAAGCTTTAACTCTACTCCAAGAGAATCTATCTATAAAGTACTGAACCATTGGTTCTACAAGTGAAACAGAAGATGTAAGTCCTGCAAAGGCAAGTGCTATAAAAAATAAAATAGCAAAAGCATTCCCTATGATACCCATCTCATAAAACGCAGCTGGAAGAGAGATAAAAACAAGACCAGGACCTTTTGCTGGACCTGAACCATATTGGTATAGGAATGTAAAAAGCATTAATCCTGCAACAATCGCAATTATTGTATCTAAAAAGACAACCCAAAAAGCATTTTTAACAAGATTGGAATCTTTTTCCATTGAAGCTGAATAGGTCATAATTGCACCCATTCCTAGAGAGAGTGTAAAGAAAGCATGTCCAACAGCTGTTACAAAAGCAGTTGAATCGATTTTTGACCAATCTGGAGTAAACATAAAATCAACTGCTTGTGAGAATGCTCCAAGTGTTGTTGCATAGATAAACATTCCAGATAAAATAATCATAAGAGTTGGCATTAAAAACATATTCATTTTTTCTATACCACCTTTAATACCTTTAGTTAGAACATAGGTTATCCATATAAAAGCGAGTGTATGGTAAAAAAGTTGTGTGAGTATATCTGTATGAAGCATAGTGTTAAATGTTAATTCTGCTTCTTTAACAGTTGCTGGTAGAGTTGATAGTGAAGTGACAATATAGTTAAAAATCCATCCAATAACTACAGAGTAAAATATCATGATAAAAAGACCAGCTAAACCCTGAAATCCACCTAGCTTCCAAAGATTTTTATTTTTTGGTGCTAAATCTTCAAAAGAACTAACAGCATCTTTGCGTCCAAGATATCCAATAAGCATCTCTGCAATCATAATTGAAAATCCTATAAGAAGTACGGTTATAAGATAAATCAATACAAATGCACCACCTCCAAACTCACCTGTGATATATGGAAATTTCCATATATTTCCAAGTCCTACAGCACTTCCAGCTGCTGCTAATATAAAACCAACTCTACTAAATCTTGCTATTTTCATAAATTATTTTCCCTTTTATAAGATGAATTATACTTAAAAATAAAAAGATATAAAAGAATTTATGAAAAACTATTGACATTTAGTGACTAATTAACTATAATTCCGGCTCATTAATCAGCACTTGTGTTTGGTTTTTGTGTAGGTCGGGGTGTAGCTCAGTATGGTTAGAGTACCTGGTTTGGGACCAGGGGGCCGAAGGTTCGAGTCCTTTCACCCCGACCACTTTTAAAATTTCAAGATTTATATTTAGACTTAACT